>ERZ1292633.183-Hain-H41-02um-R1-183-length-83641-cov-9_pt1 | contig 83641 bp, 67 predicted proteins | sample MGYA00564406_ERZ1292633 | MGnify/ENA primary metagenome ERZ1292633 (study PRJEB36523, sample SAMEA6512639) | groundwater metagenome | collected 2019-01-08 | study: AquaDiva: Metagenomics assemblies of 32 groundwater samples
CCGTATCCGCCGCCCGCGGCGTGGTTGCCCGATGTCGTGCCGCCGGTGTAGAAGGTGCCGGCGCCTAAAGCACTGAAGCTCAGGTTTACTGTGTTGTTCGCGTGCGTGCCGGCCGCTACCGTGGTCTCGGTGTAGCCGTTGTGGCAGACCGCGCAGGCGATGGCCGAGGTCTGGGCATGCTGTACGTGGCTGCCCGGCGCCCCGCCATTGGTGTCCATGTTGTTGTGGCAGGCGCCGCAGTTCATCGTGCCGTTGCTGCCCCAGGTCGGGGTCGCGTAGGTCGTCGGTGCGCCCGCGCCGGCCGCGCCCTGGACGTTGCTATGGCAGTATGCGGTATTGCACGACCCGTAGCCGTTGCCCAAGCCGTGGGTCAAGGCCTGCGAGTAGCCCGTGGTCGGCGAAATGCCGGTAATGAAGCTCAGGTTGATCGAACCGTTGTTGTGCGTTCCCGCTGCCGTCGTGGTTTCGGTGTAGCCGTTGTGGCAGGTGGCGCAGGAGATCTGCTCGGTCTGGGCGTGCATCCGGTGGCTGCCCGAAGCTGCGATGTCCGTATCCATGTCGCGATGGCAGGCGTTGCACGCCAAGGTCGTGCCCCATGACGGGGTCCCGTAGGACGAGGGCGGAAGAAGACCCGTGGTCTCGTTCTGGCCGGAGCTGTGGCAGGCCGAGGTCTGGCAACGGCCGTATCCGCCGCCCGCGGCGTGGTTGCCCGATGTCGTGCCGCCGGTGTAGAAGGTGCCGGCGCCTAAAGCACTGAAGCTCAGGTTTACTGTGTTGTTCGCGTGCGTGCCGGCCGCTACCGTGGTCTCGGTGTAGCCGTTGTGGCAGACCGCGCAGGCGATGGCCGAGGTCTGTGCATGCTGTACGTGGCTGCCCGGAGCGACGGGGCTTGAGTCCATGTTGTTGTGGCAGCTTGCGCAGGTCATCGTGCCGTTGTTGCCCCAGGTCGGGGTCGCGTAGGTCGACGGTGCGCCCGCGCCGGCCGCGCCCTGGACGTTGCTATGGCAGTATGCGGTATTGCACGACCCGTAGCCGTTGCCCAAGCCGTGGGTCAAGGCCTGCGAGTAGCCCGTGGTCGGCGAAATGCCGGTAATGAAGCTCAGGTTGATCGAGCCGTTGTTGTGCGTTCCCGCTGCCGTCGTGGTCTCTGTGTAGCCGTTGTGGCACGAGGCACAGGAGATCTGCTCGGTCTGGGCATGCATCCGGTGGCTGCCCGAAGCTGCGATGTCCGTATCCATGTCGCGATGGCAGCTGTTGCACGCCAAGGTCGTGCCCCAGGTCGGGGTCCCGTAGGACAGGGGCGTTGCCGCACCCGTGGTCTCGTTCTGGCCCGAGCTGTGGCAGGCCGAGGTCTGGCACCGGCCGTATCCGCCGCCCACGGCGTGGTCGCCCGACGTCGTGCCGCCCGTATAGAACGAGCCTGCGCCTGGACCGCTGAAGTTCACGTTGACGGTCCGGTCAACGTGCGTCGCCCCGGTCGTGGTCTCGGTGTAGCCGTTGTGGCAGGTCGCGCAGGCGATGCCTGAGGTCTGGGCATGCTGTACGTGGCTGCCCGGGGCTGATGAATTGCTGTCCATGTTGTTATGGCAGGAGCCGCAATCCATGACCGACGATTCCCAATTCGGGTTCGCGTAGGTTGGGACCGCGCCGCCGGTTGCCGACTGGCCGGAGCTATGGCAATAGAGGTTGTTACAATCCAGAGTTAACGGTGTACCCAGGGTCACATTTGCGCTATAGGAATAAGGAGGCTGAAGCGTCTTACCATCATAGGTACCGCCTGCCGCAAGGGAACCACTGAAAGACATGGTGAGAACGGTGTCGAGCGCCGGCATGGTGTGTCCGGCGTGGCAGACCTGACAGGTATAGTTCAGTTCCGTGGAGGTCACGTGCCGGTTGTGTGCGCCGACAACGGTCTGGCCTAAATGCGTGGACGGCGTCACCAACTCGCTCAGGAGCGAGATCGGAGCACCTGTCGGTCCTCCCTGACCATGGCAGCCGTTGCAGCCGCTTACTTCCAGGACCTTGTTGATGTGGAGGTTTATATTATAGAAGCCGGTACCCGATGCCATCGTGTGGCTATGGCAGTTCGTGCAGGTGGTTGGCGCGACCGGTACGGCTGTCGTTCCGTGAGCTGATATCACGTTCGGTGACGGCGGGTATCCGTGACACATGGCGCAGTCATGGGAAGCTGTACCGTTGATGTAGTTCGTGTCACCCCACGACGGGGTGATGTCCGCGCCTGTTGTCGTGGTCTTGGGCATCTTCGCGCCGTGACAGTAGGTAGTCGAACAGGTCCCCGCTGCATAGTTCGGTGTTGCACCATTGAAATTAGCCCTGTCGGCCCCCGTGAAGACGACCTCGGCAACACCCGGTGTACCATCCTTAATATGTCCTGCCTGATCGATCGTAGTCGGAACGATGTGACATTCCTGACACGGTACTGCTGACGAGATGTTCCCCGTTCTTAAATGTGCCTGGTGGGCGCCGACCGTCGGGCTCGTTGAGCTTCGCGCGGTATCGAACGGCGGCGCAATACTGATGGATGCAGAGGAACCAAGGGTGCCGGCGGTGGGAGTGCCGTGGCAAAGCGTACACGTGTCCATGCCCGTGGTGTTCATGCCCCACTGGGGCGTGCCGCTGCCGTGGCAGGCTGCCGCATTGCACGACCCATACCCATTGCCGGCTGTCCCGGCTGCCGTATAGCCGTTCGCCACATCGATCAGCCTGTTGATATGATTGGTCGAATCGTACGATGACGCGTCGTTCGCAGCGCCCGCATGGCACTCGGCGCAACCGGCAACGAGCGTGGTAGCGCCCAGATGCTGCGCATGGTTACCCGTCGTCAATGTGGCAACCGTCTTGCCGTGGCATGTGCCGCACGCGCCTGTTGAGGGATCATTCCACTTCGGTTGTTTATATACAGGCGTGGCATTAAGAGAGGTCGAGCCCTGGCCAGAGCTGTGGCAGTAGAGATTCGAGCAGAGGTACGTATTTCCCGTGGTGACCGGCGGGGTGTAGGGATAGACGGTCCGACTGGCCTTTCCGTCATAGTTCCCGTTCGTGTCACCGTTCCAATTGAAGCCGATGTTGATATTATCGTCACCGGCAGTGGCGCCGGAAAGCATGCCATTGGCATGACAATTGGCGCAGACAAGCTTCACCGTGTCCACGTGCGTCGCATGGGCGCCGGGTCCGGCGCCGGAATCCGAGGTCACGGTGGCGCCTGTCTTGTTCTTGAATATGAGCGTCGCGGTGCTGTCCGGCGGGTACCCGTGGCAGGCATTGCACTCGCCCTTGAAGCCCTCGGTGTGGATGTGGCAGCCCGTACAGACCTGGGTGCCGACCACCGGATGGGTGAGCCCTGCCTGGATCGAACCGGTGACATTCGTGCGGTTGAACGACTTCGTCTGGGTATGGCAGACCTGGCAGATGCCGGTCACGTTCCCGGGGTCTGTGCTCGAAGCATAGGAATTCAATTGAGTGGGATTGTTCGTGAAGAACTTCACGGTCGAAGCTATGCCGCTGGGCGTCTGGAGCTGGCCGATCACCATCGTTCCGGTCTTGATCACATAAATGGTGGGAGGGACTGTAGCCCTGGCGTACCTGCCGTCAATGGCGCCCGATACGGTGATCGAATTATTCGTATTCGATCTGATGTGGTACATTTTTGTCGGATAGGAGATGTTCGGGACAAGGATATGATCGACCCACGCGTTCGGCGTCAGACCGGCGGAGACGACAATGGTCGATTGAGCCGATGCCACGGGCACCTGGGCGTACGAAACGATCGTACCGGTGGCCAGGATTGCGGTCGAGTCCGTGGGATAGCTGCTGACCTGGTCCTGCAAGTGGGGGTTGTGGCACCGGCGGCACTCAACGGTCCAGGCCGCATAATTGCCCGACGAGTTCTGACTGGAATGGGTCTTGACGACATACCTGCTGTCGGTCATCTGCGACGGCATGTGACAGCTCGTACAGAGGTTATTGTAGAAGGTCTCGTCGGTCGTCGTCGGCTGAGTGGCCCAGGAAGGCGTGGGGCCTGCTGTGTCGTAATGGCACGAGGTGCAGGTAATCGGCATGTTCAGAGAATTCTGCCCGTTATGCGGTGGATCGACGGCGAATGCGTTCTGCGCGGCAGTGAACATGCCGATCAGCGCCATCAGTATTGCTGTCATGAGTAAGATATATCTCTTCATGGTCCCCGCTCCTTCTTGCCGAATACGCCTCTGAATTATCATCTTATAATCCAAGCTCGCCAACCGCCACATTGATGCCTTCCTGCGCCCCTTCGAACGGGGCAATGACAAAGCTCAGCGTGCCGGAGGCGCCAAACACCCGTACCACGCCGCGCTCCTGGTCGGCATCGCTGTACTCCGCGTCCTTCTCCTTGCCGTCCTTCTTCCTGCCCTGTTTGCCGTCCTCTGCGCTCCGGCCGTCCGACGTCCCCTGCGCCAGGACGCTCGATCCCTGGCCGGCAATGATCTCGGCAATGCCGTCGCCGTCCAGGTCAGCCGCGGCCACATTGACCCCGTGCTTGTCGAATGCCTTGAAGCCCGTGCGGGACCCGTCGGCCTTGATGATCGTGATCATGGCATGGTCGCCGCTCGTCCCGACGATGACCTCATCCCTGCCATCTCCGTCAACATCGCCCGAAGCGACCGTTGCACCGTATGCCCCGCCCAGAGAGATGTCTTTCAGCAGCGTGGCCGTCCAGCTGCCGACCTGCTGCGTGGTGTCCAGCTTCCAGAGCTTGACCAGGGCCGGATTCTGCTTGCCTGATCCCGGCGCAGTGACGATCACCGGCTTCCCGGTCCCATCTATGTCGGCTACTGCGATGTTCGCTCCGTAGGCATAGGTATATGCGGTGAACTCGATGCCCGTGGCGACCATTTTCTTCGAACCTGCATCAAAGGTGTACACCGACACCTTGCCCGCATTGTCGGCACCGCCAGCCGGGGACACGATGATCTCCGCACTGCCGTCGCCGTTCAGGTCGGCTGCCGCCACCCGGACGCCGTTCATGGTCCCGAACGGCACGAACTCAAGGACCTGGGTCTTGTCGCTCTTGAACACGCGCACCGTCGCGGGGTTGGCCGCGCCGTCGCCCGCTCCGACGATGAGTTCGGCTGCGCCGTCGCCGTCGATATCGCCGACCGCAACATTGGCGCCGAAGCGGGTGGCGAGCGCGACGAGGTCGAATGCGACCGGGTTCCCGTTGTTCTTATAGGCCTTCACCAGGGCGTCGTTCTTCACGCCTGGTCCCTTGGCAGTGACGATGTTCCTCCTCGCGGCGAGTTCCTGCCACGAGGCATAATTGCCGCTGAACGTCACCACTCCGTCACCGGCCAGGGACTTGGCCTGCGGCAGGGGCTTCTTATAGCCGGGGACCGCGTCAAAGGTCACCGTGTAATCTCCGGCGGGGACATCCTCAACGCTCCAAGCAGCGCCGCTGCCGGTATAGCTGGCCGGACCGCTGAGCGAGAACTTCGCATCAGACCGGTTCGTGTTCACATTGATCTTCGTGGAAGGCGTGATCGTGAGGTCCACCGTAACCTTGCTGCCGGTCCCGATGGCTCCGGGCGCGGTCACGGTCAGAAGCCCGGAATAGGAGCCGACCTTCAGGCTCGTAGTGTTCACGGAGACCGCTGCCGCCCCCGTCACCGCGGAGGCGGAGATCGTCCCCGATGCCGGGGAGACCGTGAGCCAGGAGGGCGAATCCGACGCGATGCCCCACGTTACCGGTCCATTCAGGTTGTCGATCCCAAGCGTGATCCCCTGCGCTGCCGGGACCGTCCCCTTCTTGGAGGTGAAGGTCAGCCACCCGTTGCTGATGTTCAAAATGGGAGGCTGCACGACGCTGAGCGTCACGCCGACCACCTGTTTCTGGCCGAACCCCGAGTCGATCGTTATCGTTCCGGTATAGGTCCCGACGCTAAAGGTCGAGATGTTCACGCCGACCGCAAGGCCGCCCGCGCTCTTGGGGCCGACCGGGTCCTGCTTACCGAGATAGATCCACGCCTGGTCGGCTGTTGCGCTCCAGTTCAGGGTCCCGCTTCCGGTGTTCGAGAGCACGATGGTCTGGGGATCGGGATTGCCGGCATGCTGCGTGCCGATAAAGGTCAGGGAAAGCGGATCAACGGCCATGGTCACGTAGCCGTCAAGGGCATAGACATCGATGCGGCCTTTGTTCCCTTCGCCGCGGAACGAGACGACATAGAGGAGCCCGTTCTTGCTGACCGCAACACCCATGGGATTGTACAAAGGCTTGGCCGGATCATAAAGTACGCCTGTCCCGGCCGGAGTGCCGTCCGACGGGTTCAGGATATGCACGACGTTCTGTACGGAGTCGGTCACGTAGAGAAGACCCGCGCTGTCAACGGCGATGCCGCTGGGCGAAGCGATCGGGCCGTTCAGATTGCCTAATTGGCCGAACGAGCGGAGGAACTGACCGGTCTTATTAAAAACCTGAAAAACGAGGGAATCGGCGACAACGATCTCACCGGCCGCATCATTCACGGCAACAGCCTTCGGCAGCTTGAACTGACCGCTTGCGCTGCCGAAACCGCCGAAGGAGAAACTGGCGCCCGTCGCAGTATCGAATACCTTCACCACATGGTTCTGCGTATCGGCCACATACACTTTTCCGTCCGTACCGACGGCGATATCATTCGGATAGCCGACCTCGCCCGCGCCGCTTCCGAGGAGACCGGACTGGACGAGGTCGGGGGTGAACACATACACCGCGTTCTTGTGGCCATCCTTCTTTCCCGAAGCGCCGGAACCGACATAGATGGTCCCGGAGGCGTCAACGGCTATGCCGACGGGATAGGGCACGGAGAAGGAACGCTGAAACTTGCCGTCGCTGGTATAGATGACAACAGTGTTTTTCGCGGACTGGGCAACGAAGATATTTCCCTGCGAGTCGACAGCGACCCGGACCGGGCCGTCGATGTGGTCGGTGATGGAGGCGATCCGCGCGGGTGCCGCAGAAACAGCACCGGCCATGACCAGGACAGCCATGACGAGAAATATTGACAGCTTCAAGATCTTCATACCCACCTCCGAGATCACATGCACGTTATGATGAAAAATACCCGATACCGAAGCACCCAGGTTTGCTCCTATTTTATGTGACAGGCCCTGCACATCAGACTCTGCGAATTGCTCATCGCCAGGAACGGCTCTGTGGACGGATTGTGCACCAAGTGGCAGGTGGCGCACTCGATCCGCAGGCCGGAAGCACCGAACAGTCTCAAGGCGGCATTTGTGGGAGACGCCTCAAGCCCTGCCTTGCCCGTAGGCCACTCGAACGAGATCGGATGGTCGTTGCTCAGGTCTATCGTAGTGCCGACTCCAGGATTTGCATTACCGATATTGGCGCCCCAGCCAACGACCCCTCCATTATAGATATTGCCGATGGCGCCCGGCATGGGAAGGATGCTGAATTGATCGATCGACACCTGAGGATTGCCCGGGCCGGGAGCGTTCAAGAGGGTGGGTGTAATGGGATTGTTCCCAATGTTCACCGCAATGGAGGTGACCCCGTCATGACAGCTCATGCACATCATGCTTATGCCGGTGGGCTTTCCGCTGTTCAAGCTGTCCGGCGCGGGAATGGTCATGGAACCGCTTGAGTAGGTCTTGTAGGTGTAGCCTGAGGGAGGAGAACTTATCCTGTTCCAGAGAAGAGTGCCGGTCTGCGCATCGGTTGATGCTCCATGAGGGGTGTGGCAAAAGACACAGATCTCATCGATGAGCGTCCCGAAGTCCGTAGGCGCTCCGATCTGGAACTGGCCGGAGAACTGAGAACCCGTGGAACCAAAGGAGAAATCATGTTTGCTGCCGATGATGCTGGTACCTGCCAGCGCTGGACCAGCAAAAACACACATGATTATGACCAAGAAAGTTATTATCCTGCTTAAGGTTGATGAATGTGGCCTAAATCCCATTTTCAACTCCTTGATAATAAATCATTTTATTTACTAAATGGCACTATGCATTGATGCCGCACAATCTTAGCCCGATTAGTAAAAAATGCAATATATATACCACCATGCCGATAATAAATTTACCAATACATATCAATGTATTGGACAACTCATATCCTATGATTGATATACCTCTCTTGAAATATTGAGTGTTTACGCTCATAATGGTGTTGGTTTCTAATCTTTTTTCATCACGATCTTCATAATATGGTCTGCCATGGTTACCATAATAGTTAAAATGCCCGAAATGTCAAGAAAATAAATTCTCAACAACTATATTTGTTTATAATGTGTTTTTCATTAACTATTTCAATAGTTTTCCATCCTGTCAGCAATGGTGAGGTCACTTCAGCAGGAGTTTGAAGAACCGGTTCATGATGGTACCCGCCACGGCGCCAAGGACGGCGCCGAAACCGGCGAGAAATGTCATGACGGCAACGAGGACCAGGGTGACGGCGTACCAGTTCTGACCGCATGCCGGTCCGAACATCTTGGTCACGTCCTTGACCGCCGCATCACGCCAGGTCCCTTGCAGGGAACTGGACAGGAAGTAATCCATGGAGATCGCGGCGCCGAGCGTCACGACCGCTCCGATGGCCGCTCCTATAATGACTGCTTTTTTCAGACCCTTGTCACTCACTGGTTGCCTCGTATGCGTCTGATCAAACGGGCCTCTCTTGCATTTATGAAGCAAGACCGGACCTGTCGTCGAAACGCAGGCTGAAGCCTGCGGCTACCAACAACAGGCTTTTCATTCCGCAATCCGCATTCCGAAATCTATTTAAGTATCTCTCCCGTTTTTCTCGACCACAGGAGGAGGTCCAGGTGGTCCATGTCGATGCCGATCTCGCCGGCGAACGCGGCGAGCTTCTTTTCGATGTTCAGATATCCCTTCCGTGTATTTGGTTTGAGACTCTTGCTGATCACACCCATCTCCCGAAGGCTGTTCACGATATGTTTGTCCAGGATCGCATATCCCCGAAAGCCGATGTTCCGCAAAAAGTGGCTGGACTCCTTGTAGCCAAGCCCCTTGATCGCCTTGTTCTTCGCGAAGAAGTCGCGGCGTTCCTGAGGGTCCAGAAAGGAATCCAGAAGTTCCCGAAGCTTCAGGCCGCAGGCTTCCTTCAAATGTTCTCGCGTGCGGTAAATGTACGACGGCCTCAGCCGCCAGAACCGGACCCGGTGTTCTCCCGCCCGTGCCTGGAGGTCCTTCTCCGTGCCGGTCAGGAGGATGTCCCGGAGCGCCGCGATCGTGCGCATGCCCATCCGCGCACTGCTGCCGGCGGTCAGGATGCAGAAACAAAGCTCCTCGAAGATCGCGTGATCGCCCTGATCGTAGACCGCCCGGAACTCCGCGAGCCGCTGCTCAATGGCCCGCCGCTTCTTCCGATAGTCCTTCCTGAGCTCAGCGATGTGATCGCTTCCAGGCACCGTACCCGCCCTTCAGATTATGGAGTTTGGTGAATCCCATGCCCATGAGGCGCTTGATGGCCCAGATGCTCCGGTTCCCGTTCTGGCAGTAGACCACCATCTCCTTGTCCTTCCGGAGCTTCTTGGCCCTGGTCCCGATGTCGCTGAGGGGAATATGGATGGCGCCGGGGATATGGCCCTGTTTGTATTCCTTGTCCGTCCGCGTATCGAGCAGGGTGATACCCTTCATCTGGTCGAGGACGCTCGGCGGGACCTGCTTGATCCCGAGACGGCCCAGGAAACCGAGGAACTTGATGAGCATATAGATGCCGAACAGGCTTAACAGAACGATCGATGCGGTATCCAAACTGATGACCTCCTTTAATAAGTGCGGAGTGCGGAACGCGGAGTGTGGAATAAGAACTTGGAAGCGGCGAAATCATACATACGAATTAAATCGTGCGACAATTTCACCGCGATCGGTTCATTAAATCAACAGGGCAAGCTCAGATTACAGCGGTCTTTTGTGCATTTGGATCAGTTACTCCGCACTCCGCACTCGCCACTCCGCACTCAAGCTATGTTTTTCTCACCGGCAGCTCAATGATGAATCGGGCGCCTTGAGGATGGTTCTGTTCCGCATGAATGGAGCCGCTGTGGTCCGCGATGATCCGCTCCACGATGGCAAGGCCGAGTCCGCCGCCTTTCTTTTTTCGAGAGAAGTACGGTTCGAAGAGCCGGGACACATCTTCCACCGATATGCCGGGGCCGTTATCGGCCACCTCGATCCGCACCATGCCCTCGCCCGCCGCGGGCCGCGCAGATACCCGGATCTCCCCGCCGCCCTCCATCACTTCGACGGCGTTCTTGAACAGGTTTATGAACACCCGTTTTATCTGCTCCTGGTCCAGCAGAAGTTCGGGAAGGTCGTAGGGAATGTCCTTTACGAACGTTACCTCCTTGTGGGCGGCTTCGTAGAGGCGGATAACGCTGTCCACCACGGGCAGAAGGCCCTGAGAAACGGGATTCGGACGGGGCATACGCGCAAACTCGGCAAACTCGTCCAGCAGCCTCTTCAGCCCGTCCACCTGCTGGATAATGGTCTGGCTCGATTCCTCAAAGACCCGGTCGAAGTCCGGGGCCTTTTCGAGATATTTCTTCCGGAGGCGCTCGGCAGAGAGTTTGATCGGCGTCAGAGGGTTCTTCACTTCGTGTGCGATCTTTCGCGCAACATCCTGCCAGGTCTCGGCCTTCTTGGCCCTGAGAAGCTCCGTGAGATCGTCGAAGGTGATGACGGTCCCCAGCAGCGCTCCCGTGCTTTCCCAGACCGTCGAGACGCGCATGCGCAGGATCAGGGTTCGTCCCCGCACTGCAAGCGACAATTCCTCCTCCGCGCTCCCGTGGCCTTCTTCCAGTTTCCGGAAAAGGCTCCGTATGGGTCCCAGGTCGATGAACCGGAAGGCTTCATCATACCGTTTGTTCACCACGTCTTCCGCATTGATGCCCAGGATACGGGATGCAGCAGGGTTGATGGTCGAGATCCTGCCGACCCGGTCCATGGACACGACCCCTGCATCGATGTTGGTCAGAATGATCTCCCGGTTGGTGATCTCCTGCCGGAGCCGCTCGCTCGAATGTTTCAGGTCCGCCGTCATCCCGTTAAAGGATTCCACGAGCATCCCGACCTCGTCAGCGGACCCCTCCTCTATCCGGTAGTCCAGGTTCCCCCGCGCCACCTCCACGGTCCCTTCCGCCAGTCTGCGGATCGGCACGGTGATGCTCGCCGCGACGCGAAGAGCGACCCAGATGGCCGCAAGCAGCAGCGTCAGCATGACGGCCAGAAAGCCCAGCCGGTAGGACACTTTCAGCAGTTCCTTGGTCTTGAACGAGGACCGGTACTCATTGTACCCCTCCCGGATCGCATCGATCTTGTGCGCCAGGCTCGAGGAAACATAGTAGCTGACGGCGACAGCGCCCGCGACGCGCTTGTCGCCGTCGCTCGCGTAAAGCGGAACCACGGCCCGGATTATCTCGCCCTTCTTTCCGAGGTCGCTCATGCCGGTCGTCTCCTTATCGGCATAGACCTGTTCAACAAGGTCGGCAGGCGTCGCCGCGAAGGTCCGCGCAGGGAACTGATCGGTCACCGTCCTGACGAGGGTTGCGCGTTTTCCGTCGAACAACTCGACGGCCCCGATCCCGTATTCAGCGGATTTTTTCGCAAGATATTCCTTCAGCACCGGCGTATCGAACCGATCGACGAGCCGTTGTTCGCTCATCTGCCGGCTGATCTGCCTGCCAAAGGCGAGGGCCTGTCCCCGAAGACGATCATAATAGGACTGGGAGACCGACACGGAATCCTGGAGCGCGGTCTCGAGGCGAAGACTGAAGAGCCGCTCGATCCCCCGGGTGTACATGCCGCTCCCGATGACGAACAGCAGGATGGTGGGGATAAAGGAAAGACTGACGAATGCGGCAACGAGCTTGGTCCGGAACTTCGCGCCGAGGACCTTGCTCCTCCGCTCGACCGAGAGCTTCCAGAGACTTCGTCCTATCAGGAAGATTACCGACGCAAGAAGCAGAAAGTTCGCATTGATAAGGATGAGGATGAGGAGGTTGTCCGACAACGGCCCTTCGAACCCGCGATACCGGATCTGGAGAACAATGGCGGCCGCTGTCAGCAGCAGCAGAACGATCACGGTGATGATGCCTTTGAATCCCGTGGCCTCCTCTCGGTCGGTCGTGTTCATAGCAGGAGCAGGATACCAAAAAGGCCCCTCAAAAGCAAGGCATGCTTTTGAATTTTCTCTTGACAAACAAGAGGTTTCTCGGCTATCTTTAACAAAATTTATGATATGCAATTCGTCAAAATCCAGGAGAACGGCAGGGGAGAGAGGATGACTGGTCGTCCAGGGGTCTCTGCGACCTTGTCGGCAGTCATCGTGCTCGCGCTTGTCGGATGCGCCCCGGCGGTACAACCCCAGCCGGCGGACCCCGCAAAAGCACAGATCACGGTTCTGCAGAAGCAGCTTTTGGAACTTCAGAACCTTCAGAATGAGAACCGGCGCAAGGTGGAAGAGCAGGCAGCAATTACCGATGCCCTTTCCTCAAAGGTCAAGGCCCTGGAAGAGCGCCGGTCGATAGCGCCGTCGGCGTCGCCTGCCCCGCAGCAGATCACATCCTTGCCGTCGTCCTCGCAGAAGGTTGCGCCTGAGAAGAAAAAGACGGCCAAGAAAGTTAAGAAGAAGAAAAAGAAAAAGACCGTGAGGAGGCAGGAGCAATGACCAACTGGTCTATCCCCGTAGTCCGTGCCGTACGGAGCGTTCTTATCCTACTCGTCGTCTCATCGTTCCCCGCGACCGCATGGGCCCAGCAGCAGAACGGCCAGGCCGCCCCGGCCCCGGCGGCCGCTGCGGCCTCCCCGGAGCAACCGGGAAAATACCTGATCCGGCAGGGAGATACCCTCTGGGATATCGCCAATGCCTTTTATCGTGATCCCTTCCTCTGGCCGCTCATCTGGAAATCGAACCCTTCCGTGAACGATCCGGACCTCATCTTTCCGGGCAACACCCTTGTCGTCCCGAGCCTTGCGCCGGTAGAACGCGCCATGAGCGCCCCGGAGGAAGCAGCGCCCGTCCAGGAAAAGGCTGTCGCGGAGCAAGTTCAGGAGCAGCCAGCAGCTGCGGCAGGGACGCCGGCGGCGGCAACCGCCCCGCGAGAAGAGGCGGAGGCTCCCTCCATCTTCCAGAGACGGGTTTCCATTGAGGGATTGACCCCCGAGCCGGAGCAACCGGTTGCCGGCGGCCGTCTCATCCTTCCGGAGGACGCGCCTGTCCCGATCATGGACAAATACGCTATGCTCAGCGCGGGATTTGTGAGCGAAGAGGACAGCCCGGACCATATCCAGGGGGCCGTGGACGACACCGCAAAGGGCGTCAAAACGTCCAATCTTCTCGGGTATGACCACGAGGTCTATATTGCCGTTACGTCAAGGGAATCGGTCAATATCGGGGACCGGTTCCTGATCTATGACCCGGTCCATGACGTCAAGCACCCGGACACCCGGCGGTATTTTGGAAAGCTTTACAAGGTCAACGGTATCCTGAAGGTAACCGGACCCAAAGAGATCGGTGTCTATCCCGCCCGCATTACGCTTTCCTTTGATTCGTCCGTGAAAGGCAGCATGCTCGCCCCCTACCAGGAACCCACCCTGATCTATCCGGCCAAGCAGAAACAGGTGAAGAACCTCGCCGGGCAGATCCTCGAGGTCCCGGACCGGCGCTCCGTCAGCGCGCAGGTAGATGTCGTCTATCTCGACAAAGGAAAAGAGGACGGTGTCGAGCCCGGGGACCGGTTCACGATCATGAGCATGGCGGACAAGGAAACCGGCGTCACGAGGCCTATCGGCGAAGTACAGGTCTTTATCGTGAAAGCACGTACGGCCACCGCGGTCGTTCGAAAAAGCATCGATACCATGACGACGGGGAACCGTTTCGTCTATAAGAACTAGCTGAAGTTTCCCCTCGTTCTCTTGTGATACAAAAGCGCCGGACGGCCGATGATCATGCCGTCCGGTTTTTTTGTGCCCGCTCCTGCCCGCGTCGCTCCCTGCAGACCGAACAAAATAATTCAGCACACGGTCTGCAGCCTCGATCCTGCCGTTCACCGCTGTCCGATGGTGTGATGCCGGCATTAAAGCTCCCTGAAGATAACTGCATGGAGCTTCGATCCCCAAGGTAGTGATAAATCATTCTAATCGCTCGCTCCTGGATTCCACGGACGCTTCCCGACTACCGAACCTCGACCAACGCAGTCGGATCGAAGGGATTGGTCCTGACCGCCAGCGAGAAAAGGTAAGGATACTCCTTCTTCAAGTGCTGCATATAGGCAAGCCATTCCTTGATCAGGATGACATATGCCCGTTTTATGTCTCCTGCGATGTGCTCGCAGTCGGTGCTCACCAAGGAGCGGACGTCCTGCCGGGAGTCCAGTTCCTCCATCAGATGGAACACCGCCCACAGAAGCTCGGTAAAGGTCTCATGCTCCAGAAGGTTCTGGTTCTCGAGCAGGCCCAGCAGAAAGCCCCTGCGGGCGACCAGGAATTCCTTCAGGCCTGCCAGGTCACCGCTGGTGCAGTCCGTGTGGAACTGGTGTCTCCTGAGTCCCTCGATGGCCGCCGCGAACTGCTCATCGGTCCAGGCGGGCGTGATGATCAGTTTTCCGCTGATCGCGTTGCGGTCCCGATCGAACTCGATGCACGAGCGAAGCAGTTTCGTCCCCACCTCGCTGAAGAATGCGCCGATGACCATGTTCAGTTTTTTCAAAAGGGCCATCCGTTCCCGGATCCGGAGAAAACGGTCGACGATGATCGTGACCAGAAGCACCTGGATGGGCACAAAGGCAAGGTCCTGGAACAGGTAGAAGAACGTGTCCCGCTCCGAATGAAAGAGGTGGATCTGGAGCATGTACAAAGCGGTAGCGATCACCATCAGAATGATCGCCAGCATGACCTGCCATCGGTTTTGATTCATGATAGGGCTCCTTGACCAGGACGGGCAGGGTATAGCGTGTATGTACGGCATCGCTGCCTGGAGTATAGCAAAATTGCATGAAAGCGGGCATCAGGCCCATGGGCCCCGGAGGCAAGTGATGGTCGGTCAGGGGACCGCGCCCGTTGCATGGGTCCTAGGACATGAACAGGAAGAATCCGTTGAAGAAATAGAGCAGACCAAAACACCCCGCGCCCATGCCGATGTACCAGAACAATTTCTTTTTCATGAGGGCGGCTATTGACGAGAGCAGGATCGCGATCTGCAGGAACATCGCCGCTATGCCGAAGGCGCCTGAGTGTTTCTGCGATCTGTCCCGAGTTCTCTCGAGTTCCTCGGCCTTGTTCTTGATCTCGGTCTTTTCCTCGTCGTACTTCCTGATCTTCTGGGCATAGCCGTCGATCTTTTTCTCCAACACGGAACGGGACCCGCCCTTCAAGCCCCCGAGGTCAAGCTCAAGCTTTTCCTTCTGAAGCTCATACAGATAGCCTTTGATGCTCTTCGCCTGAAAATAGGACCACTGGTCCGATGCCTGGGACTGGGACATCACGGCCCGGGTCGAGAATCCCCCGCCCTTCAAGGTCGAGAGCGTGGCGCAGACCGCGAATATCACAGTGGTGAGCGCGAGATAATTGAGCCATGGTTCCTTCTTTTCCTCTGCCATACGTCCTCCCTGAGATGCATTGTATGTTGTTCAGCGGCGAATAATACCGAAAAACATCGTTGGAGTCAAGACCTTCGTGCGACACCCGGAAACCTCCTGATGGTATCAATGGTATACTTGGTATAGGAGGCGGGGGCCTATGATCGTCGGCATCCCAAAAGAAATAAAGCCCGAGGAATTTCGCGTCGGCATCACGCCCGTCGGGGTACGGGAACTGGTACGAGACGGCCACACGGTCCTGATCGAGACAGGAGCCGGGATAGGGAGCGGTTTCGCCGACGAGGAATACCGCAAAGCGGGAGCCGACATTGCTCCAAAGCTGTCGCTCTTCGAAAGGTCCGATCTCATCGTGAAGGTGAAGGAACCGCTCGCGGCGGAATACGACCTGCTCCGGGAGGGACAGGCCCTGTTCACCTACCTCCACCTTGCTCCGCATCCCGGGCTCACAAAGGTCCTGCTTGACAAACAGGTGACCGGTCTGGCCTACGAAACGCTCGTAAAAGATACAAGGCTCCCGCTCCTTGCCCCCATGAGCGAGGTTGCCGGTCGAATGGCGCCGATCATGGCGTCGCTCTACCTCCAGAAGTTTCGGGGAGGGTCCGGCATCCTTCCCACCGGAGTATCGGGCGTTCGTCCCGGCAAGATCGTGATCCTCGGTGCCGGTGTTGTGGGGACAAATGCAGCCCGCGTGGCCGTGGGGCTGGGCATGGAGACCGTGGTGATCAACCGGGACCCTGCGGGTCTCCAACGCATTGATGAGCAGTTCAAGGGCCGGGTGCGCACGATCCCTCTCTCGGCACATGCGGTGGAGGAAGAGATCCTCGACGCCGACATTGTCATCGGCGCGGTGCTCGTGCCCGGAGGCAGGACGCCCATCCTGATAACCCGGGAGATGCTCAAGACGATGAAGCGCGGCTCCGTGATCGTGGACGTGTCGGTGGACCAGGGCGGATGCGTCGAGACGTCACATCCGACGACCCATGACGACCCCGTGTTCGAGGTCGAGGGCATCATCCACTACTGCGTGGCGAACATGCCCGGGGCCTATCCGCGCACTTCCACGATCGCGCTCACGAACGCGACGCTGCCCTATGTCAGACTGCTGGCGAGCAAGGGTATCGAGAAGGCGATACAGGAGGACCCGGCCATGCGGAGCGCCTTGAACACCTATCAGGGTAAGATCATGAACACTGCGCTGGCAGAGGCATTGAGCAGATCGAGGACAGCATGAACATTGGGCGGCAGGACGGTGAAGCGTTCAGGCCGGCATAAAAAGCGATCTCAACAGGCAAGATCAGACGCCTCCCCTGCCGGTCTTAAAAGGCGACGTTCCCCAGGAAGATCGAATAGAGACCGAAGCCGACGAGGACGCTCCCCATAACGTAGCGGAGGGCGGTCTCATGCTGGGCAAGGACCCTGAGCCTTCGCTGCAGGAGATGGGAGGAATAGGCCACGACAAGCATCGGGATCGCCAGGCCAAGAGAATAGAAGCCGAGCAGGATGGCGCCGCGCGCCAGCTGACCGCTGGTGCCGACCATCGCGAGGATGCTTGAGAGGAAAGGCCCAATGCAGGGTACCCAGACCAGCCCCAGTGCCATGCCCAGGACCAGCCCGCCGAACCTGCCGTCGCCCTTCACCGGTATATTGGAAAGCCGGTAGAGCCGCTTGAAGATGTTCAGGTCGAACAGCACCAGCAGGCCCATGGCAAAGATGACGAGCGCGCCGATCATTTCAATAGTCCGTGTCCGGCCGATCAGGAGTTCGCCAAAGAGGGACGAAATGGCCCCCATGGTCATGAACGTAACAGCGAGCCCGAGCACGACCAGCAGCGGCCGGAGATGGTCTTTTCGCTCCGCCCCAGCCATGACAACCGGGATCACGGGAAGCACGCAGGGAGAAAGAACGCTCGCCAGTCCCGCGCCAACGGCTAGCAGGATGTTCGCAATGCCGAGGTCCATCAGGGCGCCCCGTCCAGGGCCTTTGCCATGGCTTCGTAGGTCTGTATGCCCGGCGGGAAAGCGCGGCTGATCTTCCCTTTGCTGTCCACGAGCACCAGTGTCGGCAGGCTGCGTACGCCATAATCGTAGAATGCCTTCTGGTGCGCGGGGTTCATGGCGTCCACGTAGGCGACAAGAAAATTGCCTTTCCGGTCCTGATGGAGCTTCGTCAGGACCTCATTCTGCGCCTTGCAGGGTCCGCCCTGGGGATTCAAAAAGAAGACGATCGTCTTTTTTCCTGCACCGAGAGCCTGTTTCAACTCGGGCGTGCTGAGCGGGGCCGGTATGCTGCCCGCTCCGGATTCATATCCCGTGAACAGCAGCATCGCTGCGATCATCGGCACGATCATGGTAGTTCTGCGCATAACATTCTCCTCTCAATATAGTTGCGAAAAACCGCAACATAGTACCAGATACATCCTGGAGTGTCAATAGGACTGCTCCCTTGTTTCTGATATAATGAAATTCAGGTACGTTGCCGGTGGTCAAGCGCGAGGGATCATGACAAAAAAGACAGAAAAGAAGAACAAGACTACAAATACGATGGAAAAAAGAGCGCCCGACGGCGCCGTCAGAAAGAAGCGTTTCATTCTCGTCGTGGACAACAGTCATCGTGATGCGGGCTTCACGGGTCTTCTGCTGCAGAACTTCGGCTACAACTCGACCATGGTCCGGTCCGGCGAAGAGGCGCTGGAGTTCATCGCCACTGCTGTTCCCGCGCTCGTCATAACGGAATTGGTGCTCCCGGGGATGAACGGCATCGACCTCTTCGAGCGCATCTCCCAGGACCCTTCGAAGACCGCCGTCCCCGTGATCATCCAGACCAGGTTCACGGACCGGGAGATCGAAGACCGCTGCCGGAGAACAGGCTGTGCGGGCTGCCTGAACAAACCCGTGCAGACGTTCGAACTCTACCGGGCGGTCCAGCAGGCCCTGGAGCCCACGCCGCGTCAGAACATCAGGATCCCGGTCAACCTGAAGGCGTCGCTCGAAGGACCGTCATCGGAGGCGGTCTTCGTCACCATGCTCTCAGACGACGGCCTGTTCGTAAGGACCCTTGATCCCCATCCCGCGGGCTCAAAGCATACCGTGTCCTTCATCCTCGAAGACCGGATCATCCGCGCCGATGCCGTCGTGCTCTACGCGTACGGTTTCGACGATGGCCCGCAAAAGGAACCCGGCATGGGAATGAAGTTCCTGAACCTTTCCCCTGTTGACAAGGATGTGATCCAGAACTACATCCGCGAGAAGGTCCACCCCGGCATCACGCCTGACGAGCATCACTGAAATCACCCCACCTAACCTCCCCCATCACTAACCCCACCTTTGTCCTCCCCTTAAATTAAGGGGAGGGATGGGGAGGGGTTATTCTTTGGGGAGGAAAAAGCCCCTCCTTGCCAAGGAGGGGTTGGGGAGGTGGTTCTCATCTCGGGACTTTTTCAGCAGACTACGGGACGCTGAAGAAGCAAATCAACGTATGGTAAAGGCGGATCGCGATCATCCGTGAAACGCGTCATGACATCTGGTGGACCGTGATCGACTGGATATCGGTCTTCTTGTAGCCGATCCCCCGGACCATGAGCAGGTAATCGCCGCTCCCCGCCAGTTTCAGCCCCTTCATGAAGGATTCCGCGAAGGCGATGCTCTTGTCGACATGGAACCGACTGCCGCCGATGAGGTGAGGGACGACGCCCCAGATCAGCTGGAGCCTCCGCAGGACGGATTCGGACGGCGTCAGGACGATGATCGGCGAGGACGGCCGGTCCGATGAGATAACGAATGCGGTCCGCCCGGTCCGCGTCTCAACGACGATGCACCGCACCATCAGGTCCCGGGACAGCTGGGCGATCGCCGCGCTGACCGCGTCCTGGACGCCGCTGCCGCGATGGGTAAGCGGGTCCCGGAAAAGCCCTCCCCGGGAAAAGAAGCGGTAGGATTCGGTCTCCCGCAGGATCGCGTCCATCGTCTCAAGCGCCTCGAGCGGATACTTCCCCGAGGCGGTCTCCCCGGACAGCATCACCGCGTCGGCGCCGGAGAGGCAGGCCGCCGAAACATCGGTGACCTCGGCGCGCGTCGGCCGCGAATGCTCGATCATGCTCTCGAGCATCTGGGTGGCGACGATGACCGGTTTCCGATACGCGATGCAGGTCTCGATCAGCTTGTCCTGGATGAAAGGTATCTTCTTGGCCGGCAGTTCGACACCCAGGTCCCCCCGGGCGATCATGATGCCGTCGGCGGCTGCAATGATGTCCTCGATATTCCTGAGGGCCTCGGGCTTTTCGATCTTCGCGATCACGGCGATGTCGGCCTTCTTGCGGGCCAGCAGGCTTTTCAACGCCACAATGTCCCGGGCCTTCCGCACGAAGGAGAGCGCGATATAGTCGACGCCGCCCTTGATGCAATAGGCCGCGTCCTTCCGGTCCTTCGCGGTCAGCGCCGGCAGGTTCATCATCGTATCGGGCAGGTTCATGCCTTTATTGTTCTTGAGGACGCCGCCCCGCACCACCCGCGCCTGGACCCTGCCGCCAGCCTTCCCCGTGACCTTCAGCTCGAGGTTGCCGTCATCGAGCAGGATCTGATCGTTGAGGGACACTTCCGCGATCAGTCGTTTGTACTGGCAAGGAATGAGCGTTTCATGGCCGATGACCGGCTCGACCGTGATCGTGACGGCGGAACCTGTCCTCAGCGTGACCGCGTCGCCCCTGAACCTGCCTACCCGTATCTTGGGACCGCAAAGATCGCCGAGGATCGCTACGGGCATGCGCAGGTGCGCGGATATCTTCCGGATCGTCCGGATCGTGCGGAGATGCTCCTCCGGTTTGCCGTGAGAGAAATTGATGCGCGCGACATTGAGGCCTTTGAGGATCAGCCCTCTGATCATGTCCGGCGACGATGAGGCAGGCCCGATGGTGGCGATGATCTTGGTCCGCCTGAAATAAAGATACTTGTGCTTCAGCCCAAGATCAAAATGCTGGTTTTTGTCCGACGATCCCTTGTCAGTCTTCATTGATGGACCTTTCCTGGTATGAAACAGAATGGATTTATTGTGTCACTGTCCGGGAGAATTCCGTTGTTGAAAGAGTACCATAAACTATCCATCGTGGCAAAAAATAGATATGGCTGGTCGGGTACGAGGGGGGATCGGGAAGAAAACCGACACGGGGACACGGAGACAGGGTGACGCGGGGACGGGGGATGACGCTAGGAGACAGTTCAAAACCAATATCGCCCCGCAAAGCGGGACGGCTACCAAATCCTAACGCATTGCTTTTCGCAAGATAGCCGCACCCTTTAGTGTGCGTTTTCAGCCCTTCGATCTCTTTTTCAACAACCTGTTAGTCTCGCGGGACTACTGCAGCAGACATTTCAAAATGCACGGTATCCTTACCGTCGCCCATCCAGACCTGTCCATCCTGGATGGTGAGAACCTTCTTGTCCGGCCTTGCCTTCCGGACCGCGTCCGAATAGGCGATGATACCTGGCAAATAGTGCGTAGGTCGGGTAGAGCTTCCTTGCGCGAAACCCGGCATCACCATGGCCATTGCGGATTAAATTTGATCATTTCAATGTGTGTAAAATGATTTGGAAGGGCAGGGTGATTTACGTATTTTTAGAATTATGCTGTCGTGATAAGCTGTGAAGGGGTTTGAATCAATGATTACTTGGCCGGATCAATTCCGAGATCTTTGCATATCTTATTTGCAAGAATATCGCTGATTTCACGATGACGAGGCACCGCTGAACGCTTATTGAGTCTCTGGTTTACCCACCATGAGTGCCTGCCGCCTTCCCGCAGCAGCTCGCACCCATGCGAGCGCAGATGCCTCGGCAGGTTTTCTCTCTTCATACCGCAATTGTTTCTTCAAGGAAGCCGGCCCCGGCAGCCGCAAGCGCCTCTTGTTTGTTTAATTCCAGAGCTTCTTTTAGCGTTACCCTGAGGCTCTCCATGAGTTCATCTCTGGTATGTTCCTGGCAATTTACGCCGGTGAGTTCCTCGATCCATCCGATCCACCACTCGCCATCCTGCTTCACGATAGCTGTAAATTCGCTTCGCATTCGCGCCACCTCTCCGCAATTATTTTCAGCAGCCCGTTATTTACAGATTATGACAATCATCCGGAAAACGCAAGAGGTAACTTACACAAGCCTATGGCCGGTAAAGCGGATTGAGCCGGTAGGTCGGGTTGAATGACTTCAATGTAATCCCCTCGAATTCGAGGGGATTAAAAACAGTAAGTAAGACGAACTTTCGGGACGGTGCGCAGGAACTAGGGAACTAGGGCGGAATCCGTAAAAGCGTTCTTCCCGTAAGGGCGCCTTTAGTCTCGCGGGACTGTTGCGGCGGGCATTTCAATATGCACGGTTTCCTTGCCGTCGCCCATCCAGACCTGTCCGTCCTGGATGGTGATCTGCAGACGCATGCTGCGCTGAACAAGCGCTGCCAGCGCCTTGGTGGAGGACCCCGGCAGCGATACCACCGTCAAGTTCCTGGCTCGATCGCGGTCGCTGTTCATCCGGTCCAGCCACACGTCGGCCCCATGGCCTCCGTAGCTGTAGATGATCACCTGCCGCGCGCGTCCGCAGGCCCTGCGGACGCGTTTCTCGTCAGGCTGACCCACCTCGATCCAGAGCTCGATGGAGCCGGTGAGGTCCTTCTGCCAGAGAGCGGGCTCGTCATCGGTCCCCATTCCGTTGGCAAAGACCAGCGCTTCGTCGGCGTGCAGGGCAAAGGCCAGCACGCGGACCATCAGGCGCTCGTCGTTCTCCGACGGATGGCGCGCGATGGTAAGGCTGTGGTCATGGTAATAGTTGCGGCCCAGATCGGAGATCTGCAGGTCCGCTTTGAAGATCGTGGATTTCAACGCCATAAAGTACGTTCCCCTGTTGAAGCTATTTGTGCATTTCAACAACAAACTTAACACGAACAAGCCAGACCCATAAACAGAAGCAAAAAGCATCTCTCGCAAAGCCGCAAAGGACGCAAAGGAAATCCTTAAATCCTTGTTCTTAAACCAATGGACATTGACTTTCTTTGCGACCTTGGTGTCTTTGCGTCTGGTTTGCGCCTTTGCGAGAAAAAATCTTGCCGTTTTAAGTAGAATTTGCTTCTTTAGTAACTAATGAACATCCGTTACGACAATTCACTCTTCCCGTCAGTGTGTCTATGCATGATCTTTTCGAGCATACGAACAATTCCGGTCCCGAGCGTGAAGAGCGAATCAACAGGGAGGTTCTTTTCCGCGGTATCATCGAAGAAAACGTGAAGCTTGGATTCGATATCATCCTCAGATTTCCAATAGCATATCAGGACCGGCACTTTCGGAAGGGGGTAGAGGACCACGGAGATATCGGCGTTGAACTTATTGAACGCTGACGTGCCGCTGAACATGCGCACCAGGTCCTCGAAAAGGTCGCTATAGGCGTCGGCGATCTGTTTCAGCGGTTTCTCGCATCGCTGTTCGAACAGACCGCTCCACGTCGCTCCCTTTTCCAGTTCCCTGAAAGGGACCCACCTGCCGGAGATCTCCTCTCCCCTGCTGTGAAGAACATAATCGAGCAGGGGGAGCGAGAACCATGCATGGGTATGGCATTGCGAAAGGACATTGCCGTATCGGTCGATCTCAAAATCCTTGCCGAGGCACCGGATGACCAGCGTCTCGCCGGTGCTCCTGCCTCCCAACAGCTCTGCCCGCGAAGGCAGGTCGATCTGTGAGATCGCCTTCTTGAGCTCTTTCAGCTGTTCTTCCCTAATGCCCTCCATATTTACCGGCCTGTCGATCTTTCCTTCATATTGTGCGACAGTGTCTTTATCCAGGTACGGGCAGTCGGAAAGCCGTTTTTCCTGCTTGATGACCGATACGGCAAAGGCCAGACAGGTGACGATCCCGCATTCTCCGCAATTGGTCTTCGGCAGAAATTTATAAATCTGAATCGGGGTGGTGATCCTGGACATGCTGAAGCGCACCTTTATTCATGGACTGAACAAGTGGAGCCGGAACGCGGCAGTCGCTCTCACCGTGTTCACCAATTACTATATGGACCTGATGGTATCTTACCGCGAAGAAGAGAGGAGCGCAATGAACATCTGAGGTGGGGCTTTCGTGACAATACCTTCAAAATACTTTTCACCTTCACGAAGAAAGGACTAAAGCAGCAGCTGGTTCTCCTTCGACCTGCTCTCTCCCACGTTCGAAACGTAGATCGCCGGCCGTCCGAGCACCGGGCACTTCGTCTCGCAGATGCCGCAGCCGATGCAGAGCTCGAGGTCCACGCGCGGCTGCTGGAGTGAGATCATCTTCCCCTTCCGGTCGCGCACCTGTACCTTATCGAACCAGATAGCCTTCTTCGGCGTGGGACAGACCTCCTCGCACATGATGCACGGTATCGCGTGCGCCCAGGGAAGGCACCTCCCTTTTTCGATAAAAGCCAGCCCTATCTTGACCTTCGCCTTCTCCTTGAGGGTGAGCTTCTTGATGGCGCCCGTGGGACAGACCTGTCCGCAAAGCGTGCAGCGGTACTCGCAGTAGCCTATGCGCGGCACAAGCGTCGGCGACCAGATCCCTTCTAGCCCGGCCTCCATCAAAGTCGGCTGGAGTCCGTTCGTGATGCAGACCTTCATACACTCGCCGCACTTGACGCACCGGGCGAGGAATTCCTTTTCTTCAAGCGATCCCGGCGGCCGGAGCAGGATAGGATCTTTCGCGTTCGCCATGCCGAGAGGCGTTATCCTGAGCAAGGGGACCGCAGCGATGCCCGACAGCGCCGAAACGACCAGCCGTCGCCTGCCGAGGTCCATGGCGGGTGTCATCTTCTTTCCCGAGAACCCGAAGGAGACTGCGTTGTTTGGACATACGTCATCGCAGTTCCAGCAATAGTAGCACTCCGCGTCCTTCCACTGTCCCTTCACATCCGGTGTCGATGCACCCTGGCAAACTCCTGCGCAGGCACCGCATTCCGTGCACCCTTCGCTCACGCTCCGCTTCAGGAACGAGAAGCGGGACAACAGCCCCAGCAGCGCGCCGAGCGGGCAGAGGTACCGGCACCAGAACCGCTTCTCCACGAGATTGAGGCCAAGGACCGTGAGGAAGAGCACCCCGATGAATACGCTCTGATTGTAGAACGCCTGATTGAAAGACAAGACGCTCTTCTTGAGCACCGTATAGACCGGCTCCGTGGCTGCCGCGATCCCGGAGGGGTTGACCGCATAGATCGTGTCGAATGTCGACCGGACCGCGTAATTGAACAGAGGATAGATGCTCAGGGAGAACGACCTGATCAGCAGCGAGATGGGGTCCATGATGCCGACGGGCTGGAGCGTGAACACGGCGGAGGCGAGCATGCCGATGAGGATAAAGTACTTCACGCGGTGCCAGTTCGGCAGCTGCCCACCACGAGAACCCACCCCGCTTCCCTTCCCCCTTGCACTCACCCCCCTTAAGTCCCCCCTTGGTAAGGGGGGAGAAAGGGGGGTCGTCTTCGATGATCTGCGCTTGTTGAGCATGCCGACCAGATTGTTCAGCGTGCCGAGCGGGCAGACCCACCCGCAGAAGATCCTGCCCAGCAGCAGCGTCAGGACAATTACGATGAGAGACAAAAGAAATGCCTTTGCGACGGCATGGGCGGAAAGAAGCGTCGTGACGAGGATGAGCGGGTCGAAGTCGAGAAAGAGCCGCACCGGATAGCCCAGTTCGTCATTCCCCTTCGATTCCGTCTGAATGAAGAGGAAGAGAAAAAGAAGCAAGAAGAGGCCCTGGGTTATCCTGCGAAGGTTTTGAATAGTAACAATGCGCATGAGTACTACCTGGCTCCATTTTCTCTTTGTTGAAATATTATTTTCTCAACTACCAAAAAGCATTTCAAAGTCACGGGGAGTGATGATGCGTATTCGCCTGAACACTTTCATATGAAGCTTTACGGCAAGTTCTCCAGGTCGTCAAGGTCCTTGTGCCGTCCCGCGGACTTTTTATTTCGTTTGAGATCGTCGAGACTGATGACATTGACTTCCACATCATCCAGGACATCGACGATCCGCGCGGACCAGCACTCATCGAAGTTTACGCCGGAGATCGACGTCGCTATCCCGATCCGGACCGGCGGCAAACCCATCCGAATGATCTGATCTTCCTGCATAAACAGGCCTGGAGTAAGCTGGGGAGTGTTGAAGCCGAATTTCTTTAGAACGGAAACAACTGTCTCTGCGTTGCGGGGGTGTAAGGCGATCCAGAGATCCATGTCGGCGGTTGCGCGTGGGTAGCCATGATAGGCCACCGCGTAGCCGCCGATGAGCAGATACTCAACGCGATTCGCGTTGAGTAATCTCAAGAATTCTTTGAAGTCGGGCGGTAGATTGACGTTCGCCATAATTGAGTCGCCGGAGGGTGTCGACTGCCTGCATTCGCTCGTAGGGGGTTTTAGAAAGCCAGTATGTTTTATCATCCGGAATATCGGTCAGCCGGGAAACGGTGACAAAAGATTTGTCTATTTTCAGGCTGCTCACTGCCTTCATGTGGATATTCCTCCCTGCGGACTTCTATGGAACTTTAGCACATTAATGACGTTCTATCAACGGAATTTCAGGCGCAAGCTCCAGGGAATTGCAATTTAAACGCTGATCTTCTTGATGCTCAGCCTGTTCAGGTCCATCACGCCGAACTTGTGCTCCGCCGCGAGCCGCACATAGCCAAGGTCGCTCCCCTTCATGCCGAAGAGCGTGGCACCGTAGGCGTCGATGGCCACCTGGTCCACTCCGGCGATCACGATGTCGAGCTTCTTCACGTCCTTGAGGTCTCCGCCCTGCGGCCCGTTGTCGGTCAGGATGCGGACCGCGTCGAGGATGGTGAGGCAGGGTTTGGCCTTCATGGCGAGGTCCACGAGGCTCTCGTCCAGCTTCTGGTGGATCATCCGGCGGGAGCCGCCCATCATGCCCATCCAGTTCTTCATGGACATTGTGAGCTTGGCAAGTCCGTGGTGCTTGGCGATGGGGACATTGATGACCTTGTCGGCCTCGAATATTTCCGCATACAGCGGCCACGTCTTGAGCGCCAGGCCGTTGATGGCCATGTCCTTGAACTTGCGGTCGTCCATGAAGCTCACCTCGGCCCCGGCCTGCCGGGCAGCGGCCTCGATCCCGCTCTGGACATAGCACCGCCGGGGATCGTTCACCGGCCGGTCAAAGACCTTCACCTTCTTCGCCCCTGCCTCATAGCAGAGCCTCACCACGGCCGCGACGACCTCGGGGTTCGTGTTGCCCGCCTGCTCGGGAACGCGGTCCCAGGCGATGTTCGGCTTGACGACCACGACATCGCCGCGGCTGATGAACCGTTTGATGCCTCCCAGCGCGTCGATGGCGGCGCGTACGATCTTCTCCGGTGACTGACCCTGCACAACAGCCAGGTCGGGATGAGAGGATGCGGCGAGCGCGTCAAAGGGATCGATTGCGGGAAGGGAAAGTCCGATGCTACCTACAGCTGCGGTCTTCAGGAATTTTCTGCGGTCCATGGAACACCTCAGTTACGAAAGAATCAAAATATTCTCAAAACGGCAAGAATTTTTCTCGCAACCGAAAGTAGGCGCTTCTAAGCGAGACGCCAAGCTCGCAAAGAAAGGCAATTGCATTTGGATTTGAACCAATCAAAAAGCATTTGACTCATGGTTCCCTTTGCGCTCTTTGCGGCTTTGCGAGAGATGCCTGCCTCTGTTGTTGGTTCCGGCTTTTCTGGGTCAGGGATATATCGAAGGAATAACCGTAAGAAAATTGTTACTCCAATATATCGAGGTTCGAAAGGGAAGTCAAGAATTGTACGGTTGGTCAGCGCCGTGGGTTGAACGGGGACAGGATGATGTCTTTGGCGATCTCACTCGCTGGCAAAGAATTCAAGGATCCGGGCAAGCGTAGCGTGCAGGTCCTTCCGGTTCACGATCATGTCGATCATGCCGTGTTCCCTGAGGAACTCCGCGCGCTGGAAACCGGGCGGGAGCTGCTGTTTGATGGTCTGTTCAATGACCCGGGGACCGGCGAAACCGATGAGGCTCTTCGGCTCGGCGAGGATAAGGTCGCCCAGCATGGCGAAGCTCGCCGTCACACCGCCGAAGGTCGGGTCCGTCAGGATGGAGATGAACGGAAGGCCGGCCTCGGCCAAACGCGCTGTGGCGGCGGAGGTCTTGGCCATCTGCATAAGCGAGAGGATCCCCTCCTGCATCCTGGCGCCGCCCGAGCATGCTACCGAGATGAACGGTGTCTTCGTATCGATGGCCCGCTCAACTGCCCGGGCGATCTTCTCGCCCACGACGGAGCCCATGCTGCCGCCCATGAAGTTGAAGTCCATGACCACGAGCTGCACGGGATGGCCGCCGATCTTGGCCTCGCCGGAGATGATAGCGTCCTTGAGGCCGGTCTTCTTGCGGCTGCTCTTGAGCTTGTCCCTGTAGTCCTTGAAACCCAGGACGTCCCGGGGGGAAAGCCCGTCCTCCACCTCAAGGAAGGTGCCCTCGTCTACGAGATAGGGAAGCCGCTCCGATGCCGTGATGCGGAAGTGGTAGTCGCACTTCGGGCACACCTTGAAGTTCTTCTCAACCTCTTTGCGGTAGATGATCTCCTTGCAGTTATCGCACTTGACCCAGAGACCTTCCGGGATCTTGACCTTCTTCGCCGGCGTCTCGGAGCTCAGTTTCTCCGGTCGTTCTTTTTTGAACCAGGCCATATCTCTCCCGCAAATACGAAATCCGAAGCGAACGGTCCGGAACAATGCAGATCGCCGACATTCAAAGCGGTGTCATCGAACGCTGCCATGGTCCCGGACTTCGTACTTCGGATCTAGCATTTCCTAGAACGTATAGGTCTTCCCTTCCTGAAGGATCTTGACATTCTTTCTCCCCAGGGCGCGAAGTTCCTTGATCACCCGATTCTTATGCACGGGTTTGATGTGATAAACGAAGATCGGCACGCTGTTCGCAACCCTGGCCTTCGTGAGGTCCTCGTGAAGCTGGGCAGGGGTGAAGTGACCGCTCAAGCCGGCGACAAAATCCATGCTGTTCGGAAAGGACGTATCGACAATGATGCCCTTCAGGTTCTTTACCTTCTTCGCCTCGGCCCACAGACCCTCGTTGGGGCCCGTATCCGCGCTATAGATGAACGAGGACTTCCCGTCGCTCACCAGGAAGCCGACCGCGGGCACGGGATGGGTCATGGGGATCGCCTTGACCGTGAGGCCCGCCACCTTGATGAACTTGCCGGCGGGGAACGGTTTATAGGCAAGCACCGGGTCCTTCGGCGTGGGTATCTTCGTGAAGTCCGGCCAGATCAGGTCGTTCATCAGGTGTTTTTTGATGGCATCGATGACCTTCGGGATCGCCCGGATGTTGACGGGCTGTTTGTTCCGGCCGATGATGTTGTCCGCCAGGAACAGGACCCCCTTGATGTGGTCCAGGTGGGTATGGCTGATGAAGATGTCGGTGATCCTGCTCTGCGCCCCGATACTGAGCGCCGCGCTGATGGTGCCCGCATCCAGCATCACCCGGTCGTTCACGAGGAAGCCGGGGGGCATATGCCCGATCGTTTCCGATCCTGAGCACCCCAGTACTTTTACCTTCATTCAGTCTCCTCGGGGAAAGAAAATTTCAAACCCCAAACGACAAATTTCAAATAATATCCAAAATTAAAACTCCAATGTCCGAAACGTTTGAAATTTGCTTCATTGGACTTTGAAATTTATTTGTGATTTGAATATTGTTATTTGGTGCTTTCGTCCTTGATCCCCACCAGGTCATAGATCACGACGGGCTGCTCCTTGCCCTTGACGGTCACCGAGCCGAGTTCGTTCACCTTCACGAGGTCCTTTACCCTGCTATAGGTAAATTCCGATATGATAATATGATTATTATACTTTCTTGTCAAGCTCTCTAACCGGGCGCCCAGGTTCACGTTGTCGCCGATGACGGTGAAGTCCATCTTCTTGCCCTCGGCGCCCATGTTCCCGACGATCATGTCGCCGGTGTTGATGCCGACCCCGATGTCGATCACGTATCTCCCCTCGGACTCCCACTTCTTCTGGAGCTCCTGCAGTTTTCCGATCATGGACAGCGCGCACCTGCACGCCCGCTCGGCGTGGTCGGCCTGGTCGAGCGGCGCCCCCCAGAAGGCCATCACCGCGTCGCCCACGAACTTGTCGAGCGTGCCGTCATATTCGAAGACGACGCTCGTCATGGCCCCGAGATACTCGTTCAGCTGCGTTACGACCTCTTCCGGCCGATGCTTCTCGGAGAAGGAGGTGAATCCCCGGATGTCGGAAAACAGCACCGAGATCTCCTTGCGGTCGCCGCCGAGCTTTGCCTTGCTCGGGTCCCGGATCAGTTCGTCCACAATGCGTTTCGACACGTAGCTGGAGAACATCTTCCGGATGTCCCGTGCGCGGCGCTCCTCGGTAAAGAAACGGTAGGCCGTCTGGCTCGTATAGCCGAAAAAGAGCGCCGATGCGGGGTAGATGTAGCTGAACCAGATGCCCTTTGACGCGAACAGGTAATAGACAAAGACCGAGTACCCGGCGAACAGCAGGAGGAACAGGGCGACGCCGGCCTTTGCGCCGAGACGCGGGATCAGGATGCCGAGGATGAGCGTAAAGACGAAGATGAGCGGGATATCGAGGTCCAGCGCCCTGCGCAGGAAATCCCCCCGGAGGATGTTGTCCACCACGCTGGCGTGTTTTTCGATCCCCGCCATGTTCGTCGAGAACGGCGTCACGCGCAGGTCATAGATCCCGATGGCCGTCGCGCCGATCAGGACGATCTTGTCCTTGAACGCGCCTGCCGGAAGCCTCCGGTCGAGAAGGTCCGAGATGGGATACATCGGAAAGGTCTTGTTCGGACCGCGGTAATTGATCAGCATCCTGCCGAACTCATCGGTGGGGATGACCGTATTGCCGACCTGGACGGAACCGGAGAAATCGAGCGTCATCTTCTCCGGCGGGACGTCGAGGTACAACCGCGCCGCCTGCAGGCCGATGGGGGCGTAGTAATCGCCCTGGTACTCGACGGCAAGCATCTCCCAGCGAAGGGTCCCGTCGATGTCGGGGCTCATGTTGATATGCGCGAGGGTCCTGGCGAAGGTCGAGAACCGGAGGAGCGTCGGCAGGACCATCTTTGCCGGGGGGGCGCCGAAGGGGGATTCGGTGTTCTTCATCGCCATGTACGCCGACGGGAGGAGAAAGTCCAGTTTCTGGTCGGTGAAACCCGTCTCCTTGTCGCCGCCCTCTACGAAATCGAAGACGACCGGCAGGACAACCCGCCCGCTCTGCATAATGGCGCGCTGGAACAGATCGTCGGAAGCGACCGTCTCAGGCTCTGCAAAGAACACGTCAAACACGATGACCTTTGCGCCCTCCTCGGTCAACCGGTCCACCACGCGGCCCCAGGTGGAACGGGGCCAGGGGAACCTCCCGAGGTTCTTGATGCTTCGTTCGTCGATCGTCGCGATCACCGTCTCGGGGCCCGGCTTGACCGGCCCCCGCAACTTGAACTGGACGTCGAGGGTCTTGGCCTCCAGGACCTCGAAGAAGTTGAAGTTCATCGTGTGCAGCAGGGAAAGCGTGACCGCAACGATCAGGGCGATGTAAATGCCGGTCCTCTTGATATTGGGTAAATGCATGTATGGCTCCCGTTCATTACCGTAAGGGGTTAGGCGTAAAGGGATTACCGGATCGTTACCCGCCCTATCGCCTGACGCCTATCGTCTGTTAAACCATTTCTCCGAAGATCTCACGCATCTCAAGATACCGGAGCAGCCGGTCCACCTGCTCCTGGTTCGCGATTGACACATGTTCGTCCGCGCCGAGCGTCAGGATGCGGACGCTGGCGAGCTTCTCCAGGATCATCTTGGCCTGTTCGCCTTCTATGCCTGCCATCCCTGCAAGCTCATCGATCGAGATGGAGATCGCGCCCTTCTTCTCCCGCACCAGCTTGGCAAGGATATTGACCAGCCGGCTGGTATTGTCCCTGATCATCAGGGCCTCCATCTGATCGTTCGTCTCGCGAAGCCGGTCCGCGAGCCGCTTGATGAAACGGATGGCGATCTCCACATTGCTCCGAAGCAGGGTCTCGAAGGTCTTGCGGTCGATGACGAGCATGTCGCAGTCCTCGATCGTTTCGGCCGACGCGGAGCGCGGCTTGTCGTTCAGGATCGCCATTTCCCCGAAGAACTCGCCCTTCTCGAGCGCGGCGAGGGTCTTTTCCACACCCCTGATCTTCTTGCTGATCTTTACTTTCCCGGACTGCAGGATGAACATCTCCTCGCCCTTGTCGCCCTCTCGGAAAAGGACGGTACCTGCGGGAAAGCTTTTCCCGAACTTTGCGAACATTGGTGACTGCGCTTCTGCCATATCCTACCCCCTTATCGAATTGCGGATTTCGGATTTCGGATTGCGGATTTTATTAAGTTCTACCGGTCATCAATCCGCAATCCGCAATCCGCAATTCGCAATCCGCAATTGAACTACGTCTCCCGGTTTTCCGTCGTCCCTTTGCGCACGATAATGTCCCCGCATTCGCAGGCCTTGAAGAATGCCTCTGCCACCACGGGATCGAACTCCTTGCCCATGAACCGCTTGACCTCCTCCACGGCGGCCGGAAGGTCGGCGGCCTTCCGGTAGGGCCGGTCCGTGGTCATGGCGTCCAGGGTGTCCGCCACCAGGATGATCCTCGCGTGCAGCGGTATGGATTCGCCCTTGAGGCCGTCGGGATAGCCGCTGCCGTCCCATTTCTCATGGTGGGCGCGCATCACCTTCCGCACGGTCTTCATCTGCTCGATATGCCCCATGATGTCGTCGCCCACGAGCGGGTGCTCGCGCATGTGGGCCATCTCGTCGTCCGTGAGCCTCCCCTGCTTCAGGAGCACGCTGTCCTTGATCCCGATCTTGCCGATGTCGTGCAGGACCGCGGCAAGCCTGAGCTGGGCCATGTCGCTGATCGTCCGCGACATATGTTTGGCGATCGCCATGCTGTATTCCACCACCCGCATGATATGGCCGCCGGTGTACGGGTCCTTTTTTTCCACCGCGGCGGCGAGGGCCTCTGCCGTGTTCAGAAAGGTATCCTGCAGCTCGGCGTAGAGGTTTGCGTTCTCGAGCGCTACCGCCACCTGGTTCGCCAGCGTCCAAACGTCATCCAGGTCCTGCTCGGTGAACAGGCCGTTGTCCTTCTTGTTGATTGCCTGAAGCACGCCGATGACCTTCCCGCGGGAGCGGACCGGCACGCAGACCATGTTCCGGGTCACGAACTGGGTGATGTGCTGCGCCTTCTTGTAATAGCGGGGATCGTTCGCCACGTCGTTCACGAGGGCGGCCTGATCGTTCGCGGCCACCCAGCCGGCGATCCCCTCGCCCATGCGGAGCCGCACCTGCTTCAGCTGCTCTCCCTGTTTGCCGAGCGCGACCTCGAAGAACAGCTCGTTCGTTCTCTCGTCCACCAGCAGGAGCGATCCGACCTCGGCGTCCAGGAGGCTCGTCGCGGCCTCCATGGCCCGTTTCCGGATCTCGCGCTGGTCCAGCGTGGAATTCAGCACCATGGAGAACTGGGTCTGCATGGCCTTCCGTGCGGCCTCTTTGCGGCTGCTCCCCAGGAACTGGACATAGGCGACGTCGAGGGCGAGCTGCCCCGACAGGACCTCGAGCATGTCCTTGTCGTCCTTGTCGAAGGGCATGCCGTTGACCTTGTTGATCACCTCCACGACGCCGGTGACGCTGTCCGCGGTCTTCAGGGGAGCGGCAAGGATGTTCTTCGTGGCAAAGCGAAGTTCGGCGCTGATCTTGCTGCTCCACAGCGTGTCTTTCGCCACATCGGAGCTTAGGTAGGCCTTCCCCGACCGCGCCACCCATCCGGCGATCCCTTCGTCGAGCGGTATGCTCCGCCCGAGGAGCGATGCGGATTTGGGGCCCCGGCTGGCACGGAACACCAAGTGGTCGCCCTCCCTGAGCATAATGGACCCTGCCTGGGTGCGGGTGAGCTTCAGGATCACTTTGAGGTAGTCGCCGAGGAGCGTGTCGAGCTCCGCGGCCCCGGTCACGTTGTCGTGCAGGAATTCCTGCTTGATCTTTTCGAGCGAGACCAGTTCCTTCAGCGCCTGCGCCTGGATGCGCAGGGTATCAGTGGCCTGCTTCTGCGCTGCCGGCCGCTTCGGTGCGGCTGCTTTTTTGGCCGTTGCAGGTTTTTTCGTTGCCGCTTTCCTCATGGGACAAGCACCTCCTTCCGGCAGGCCTTACTGCGTGACCGTAAGGACGCCCTGCTTCAGGGCCTTCACGAACGCGGCCGCCTTTGCCACCAGGTCCGGTGAACCGCTGTTCTCCTCGATCACCTTCACCAGGGCGCTCCCCACGATCACCCCGTCAGCGCCCGACCCCGCCACCTGCGCCGCCTGGTCCGCCGTCGCGATGCCGAATCCCACGGCGACGGGCTTGTCCGTCTGCGCCTTGATCCGGGCGAGGGAATCCTTGATGGCCGCCTGTTGGAGGCCGAGGTGGGAACCGGTCACGCCGGTGAGCGAAACATAGTAGATGAAGCCCTGGGATACCTTGCTGACCGCCTTGATCCGGTCGTCGGTGCTCGTGGGCGCCAGCAGGAAGATCGTATCGAGCCCCGCCTGCTTCGCCAGGGCGATGAGCGCACCAGCCTCCTCGGGGGGGAGGTCCGGCAGGATGACGCCGTCCAGGCCCGCGGCCACCGCGTCGTTCACGAACCGCTCCTCTCCGTAATGGAAAATGAGGTTGTAGTAGGTCATAATGATGAGCGGTATCTTGCTTTCTTTCCTGACATCGGCCACGAGCCCGAGCACGTCCTTGATGCTCGTGTGGTGCGTGAGCGAGCGGAGAGCTGCCTTCTGGATCGTGGGGCCGTCCGCCAGCGGATCGGAGAACGGCGCGCCCAGCTCGATTATATCACAGCCCGCCTTTTCCATCGCGAGGATGATCGACTTCGTCGTGGCGAGATCGGGGTCCCCCGCCATGATATAGGGGATCAGCGCCTTCTCGTTCTTCTTCTTCAGCCGGTTAAAGGTGTTCTTGATGCGTGACATGGCGCCTCGTCTCGTGCGTTGTATTCTTTCAGTTCTTCTGCGCCCCAACCAGTTGCGGCGTCTGCTCGTTGTTGTATTTCTTCCGGGCGATGCTCGACACCTGCGGCTTTATGTAATCGAATAGCGATGCGATATCGATCGAGCCGTCCTGCTTCACCACGTCCTCGTTCTTGATGCCCTTCAACATGAAGTAGGTGAATAGTCCGTGCCCCTTCTCGTCGTACGTGGAACTGATCTGATCGCTTGCTGACGCTGACAGCACGGTCATGTTCTTGCTCAGCATCGCGGGATTCTCGGTCGACAGGACGATGGGTCGTGCTCCCTTGGCGATCACCGACCTGCCGCCGGCACCGGAGAAGCAGGAATCGAGCGCAATGATCACTTCCTTAGCAGGCATTTTGCCGAGAGCATCATACATCCGCTTGAGGGAATATCCGGTCTCGTCTATAAAAGATGGATCTCCATCATAAGGGACCAAGTAGGCGTCACCGGTCTTGGGATTTGGGGCTCCGTGGCCTGAGAAATAGATAAAGACGGAACTATCTTTCGCAACATTGTTCGGCAGCCACTTTTCAAAGTATTTTATAAAATCCGTCAAGGACGCGCGGTCGTTCGTGAGTGCAATAACATTCTCATCAGGATAGCCCATCACCTTTGTGAGATATTCTGTCATTGTCTTTGCATCAGCCACCGCATAATCAGCCTTTGGAAGTTTCTGGCGATAATTCTCAATGCCGATAACGATAGCGTAGGAGTTTTTATTTAGTTTTGCTTTTATTGCAGGAAGTTCGTCAACATCGGATTTGGCAACAATGGAAGAAGGTGTATTTTCAGGAAGCCGGACCGCAATTTTCTGCTTTTCAAACTTCTGGAGCAATGCCAGACCTTCTTTACCACCTCTCTCTCTCAGTCCGTCAAGCGCTTCAAGAACTTGGCTTGCATCATCAACGTCAGCCCCTCTTTCAAGTAAATATTTTACGCTCTTAATATTACCATGATATGCGGCTATTGCCAGAGCAGTCCCGAAGAGCTCATTTGCTCTTACATCAATGTCAGCGCCTGCATCGAGCAAGAGTTTTATTGCCTCTGTGCAACCAGATCTTGCAGCCATATGCAAAGGTCTCAACCCTCCACCACTAGCACCATAATCTGTCCAACCTGTTGCATTATTTATATCAGCTCCTTTATGTATTAAATACTTTATCGCCTCAATACGGCAGTAGTATGCAGCTTGGCTTAAAAGCGATCCATTCATACTACCTCCTACTATAGCGTTTTCATTTATATTTGCCCCCTGATCGAGCAGTTTCTGGATGGCAGCGATGTCTCCATCTCTTGCAGCCCGTGTCAATGCGGTCCCGCATCCAGCCAACAAAATAAGCATCGGAAACAATAAGATCAATCCCGATATTCTTTTCATAATGCATCTCCTGAAATCCTACCGGCTCGGTCTATCGCAGGGGTTTATTCTCCTGCAACCATCTTAGGGACAGCGCATTGATCATTCATCATGAAATCTTTCCCCGTCATCGCCCGCTCCCGCCATGCCGCACGTCTTCCAGCTCCACGCCCTTGATCTTCGCCACCTGCATCACGTCCTTGTCGCCGCGGCCGCGCGTCATCCGGCTTTTTCTTTCAACCATGCATTGATCAATGCATCCTCGTTCATATGAAGTTTCTTCGCTTTGCTCCTTATTTTCTCAAACAGCGCCGAATCCACGCCAACGTACTGTTTTTTAGATACGTCGAACTTTATGTTTTTAACTTCCACCGCTTCTTCACGTTCGAACAGATCGTGTTCATCAAAATAATCGCTCGCTTCCAGGATCGTCATGCTTTTTGATTTACTTTTTTTCATATTTCCTCCGCTCACGGTCATTCATGTCCCGTGCTGTTACGATAAGCGCCTTATCGGTCAGCTTCCTGATGAAAAAAACCGACAGATAACGCCCATCTTCTGTTCTCCCAAGCGCATTGTAAAGATGTTCCCCTTCAACATCGCCGCTCTCCCGTTTGAAAATACGACATTTACCCGACAACACATCCTCAACCTCATGTGGAACGATCCGGTGCTTCCAGGCAAGTTTTTCAACGATGGTTTCCAGCCATATAATGTCTTTAATGACTATCGGCACAGAATGCTCCTTTTGCCTACAGTTCCACGCCCTTGATCTTCGCCACCTGCATCACGTCCTTGTCGCCGCGGCCGGAGAGGTTGCAGATGATCACCTTGTCCTTGCCGAGCGTCGGCGCGAGTTTCAGGCAGTACGCAACGGCGTGGGCGCTCTCAAGGGCCGGAATGATGCCTTCGAGGCGGGACAGGAGATCAAAGGCCTCCATGGCCTCTTCGTCGATGGCGTAGGTGTATTCGATGCGTCCCGTATCGTGGTAGAACGCGTGTTCAGGGCCGACCGCGGCGTAATCAAGTCCCGCTGAGACCGAGTGGGTCATCTCGATCTGGCCGTCATCGTCCTGGAGCACGAAGGTCTTGCAGCCCTGCAGCACGCCGAGGGACCCGCCGGCGAACCGCGCAGCGTGCTTGCCCCGCTCGATGCCGAGCCCTCCCGCCTCGATCCCGTACATCTTGACGGACGCGTCATCGAGGAACTCGGTGAACAGCCCCATGGCGTTCGAACCGCCGCCCACGCAGGCGACGAGGCAGTCCGGCAGCCCGCCTTCCATCTTCATGATCTGCTTCTTCGCCTCCCGTCCGATGACGGACTGAAAGTCCCGCACCATCATGGGGAAGGGATGGGGGCCGTAGACCGTGCCGAGAACGTAATGGGTGCTCGCGACGTTCGTGATCCAGTCGCGCATGGCCTCGTTGATGGCGTCCTTCAGGGTCTTGCTGCCGCTGTCAACGGGCCGGACGATCGTCCCGAGGAGCTTCATGCGGAACACGTTCAGGGACTGGCGCGCCACGTCGTCGGTGCCCATGTAGACCTCGCAATCGAGGCCGAACATCGCCGCGGCAGTGGCAGTCGCCACGCCGTGCTGTCCCGCGCCGGTCTCGGCGACCACGCGGGTCTTGCCCATGCGCTTCGCGAGCAGGACCTGGGCCAGGGAGTTGTTGATCTTGTGGGCGCCCGTGTGGCAGAGGTCCTCACGCTTCAGGTAGATCTTCGCCCCGCCCAGGTGATCGGTCAACCGCTTCGCGAAATAGAGCGGCGTAGGCCTGCCGATGAATTCCTTGAAATAATATTCAAGTTCGGCCTGGAACGCCTTGTCCTTCTTCGCAGCGAGATATGCTTTCTCCAGCTCATCCAGGGCCGGCATGAGCGTTTCGGGGGCGAACTTGCCGCCGTAGATGCCGAAGTGACCCTTTTTATCGGGCATGGTCAATTGATAACGCCTTTCTCCTTACCTCCTCCCCTTTGATGGGGGAGGAACGGAAGGTGGGGGTGATGAACGGGATGCCGAAAAAACTCCGGTCGTCATCCTGCGCTCGATAAGCTGCGGGGGATACTTACGGTCTCGATGCCCTCCGGACCTCGACAATGAACTTCTTGAGTCTGGCATGGTCCTTGATCCCTTTTTCCCGCTCCACGCCCCCGGCAACATCCACACCGTAGGGCTGCACGAGCTTCACGGCTTCGGCCACGTTGTCCGGGTTCAGTCCGCCTGCCAGGATGATCCTGCCGAAGGTCTTCGCGACAACGGCAAGGTGCCAGTCGAAGGTCGCGCCGGTGCCTCCCCGCACGCCCTCCCGGTAGCTGTCGAGCAGGTACGCGCTGACGCGGTAGTGCGCCATGTGCTTGATGCTTTCCTTGTCCTTTATCTGGAACGCCTTGATGACGTTATTGCCGAAGCGCTGGCAGAACTCCGGCGTCTCGTCGCCGTGGAACTGGACGCCGTGGATGCAGGCCGACTGTAAAATTTCCCGGATCCGCTCCTCGCGCTCGTTCACGAAGATGGCCACGGGCACGATGAAGGGCGGAAGCTGGGCGATGATCTCGGCCGCCTTGTGCGGGTCGATATACCGGGGGCTCTTCTTGAAGAAGTTGAACCCCAGGGCATCCGCTCCGTAGTCCACCGCCGCCATGGCGTCGTCGATGTTGGTGATACCGCAGATCTTGATTTTAACCATAAGATTTTTTTCACCGCAGAGTACGCAGGGAACGCAGAGGTGATCTGTTTTCTTAAGATCTTCTCCGCGCGCGCCGCGATCTCAGCGGTAATTCTACTCCTTTCCGAGTAGCTCCCTAACTTTCTTCCCTATGTCCTTCTCCCGCATCAGGCTCTCGCCCACCAGGATAGCGTCCACGCCGGCCTTCTCGAGCTTCACTACGTCGTCACGGGACTTGATCCCGCTCTCGCTCACCACAGTGCGGTCGTCGGGGATGTCCTTGAGCAGGTCGAAGGTCGTCTGCAGGCTCACGGTGAAGCTCGTGAGGTCCCGGTTGTTGATCCCCACGATCCGCGCGCCGGCGACAAGCGACTTGTCCAGTTCCTTCAACGTATGGGATTCCACCAGGACGTCGAGCCCGATCCCTTCCGCCGTTCCGAGAAAGTCCTCCATCTGGCGCTTGTCGAGACAGGCCGCGATCAGCAGAATGGCATCCGCCCCCGCGGCCCTCGCCTCGAATATCTGGTATTCGTCGATGATGAAGTCCTTCCGCAGCAGCGGAAGCCCGACAACCTTTCTGATGGCGCCCAGATACGCGAGGTCGCCTTGAAAGTAGTTCTTCTCTGTCAGGACCGAAAGGCAGGCCGCGCCGGACTCCTCGTAGGTCCGGGCGATTGTGACCGGATCGAAATCCTCACGGATCACGCCCTTTGAAGGCGAGGCCTTTTTCACCTCGGCGATGAGCCTGATGCCCGTGCCGGCTGCCAGGGCCTTTCCGAATCCCCGCGTAGGCCCGGCATTCGTAGCCCGCTGTTTCTGATCAGCGAGCGGGATCGCGCGCCTGGTTTCCAGCAGTTCCTTTTTCTTATATGCGACGATCTCGTCAAGGATCATAGAATCTTTCGCCATGGATGCTGTTGTAGGGGCGGCCCTGCGTGGCCGCCCTTGTCTGTCAGGGCAACCACATAGGGTTGCCCCTACAACATTCCGCACTCCGCACTGTTTCTATGGTCTATTCGTGAATTTCTTGAGCTCTTCCAGCTTCTTCATCGCTGCGCCGGAATTGATGGACTCGACGGCGATGCTGATGCCGTCCCGGAGATCCTTTGCCTTGCCCGAGGCCGTAAGACCGGCTGCCGCGTTCAGCAGCACAATGTCGCGGCGCGGCCCGAGCTGCCCCTTCAGGACCTCAAGCGTGATAGCGGCGTTCACTTTGGCGTCGCCGCCCTTCAGGTCCTCTGCCTTTCCCGCGGGGAGATCGAAGTCCGACGGATGGATATAGTACTCGTTCACTGAACCATCCTTGAACTCCGACACCTTGGTCCTGTCGGTGATCGTGATCTCGTCGAGGCCGTCCATGCCGTGCACGACGAAGGCGCGGGTCAGCCCCAGGTTGCCCAGGGCGCGGGCAAGGATGGTGGTCAGGTCGGCAGAGTATGCGCCCATGATCTGGGCCTTCACGCCCGCGGGGTTCGTGAGCGGCCCGAGCACATTGAAGATGGTCCTGATGCCGATCTCGCGCCGCGGCCCGATGGCGAACTTCATGGCCTGATGCATCATCGGCGCGAACAGGAACGCGATGCCGACCTCATTCAGGCATTCCTCCACCCGGTGCGCGGGCATCTCGATGTTGATGCCGAGTGCCTGGAGCACATCGGCGCTTCCGCTCTTGCTCGAGACCGACCGGTTCCCGTGCTTTGCGACGGCGACGCCCGCCCCGGCGACCACGAAGGCGACGGTGGTCGAGATGTTGAACGTGTTCGACATATCGCCGCCGGTGCCGCAGGTATCCACCTGGTACGGGGCGTCGAGCTTGATATGGACGGCTTTTTCGCGCATGACCCGCGCCGAGCCGGTGATCTCCTCGACGGTCTCGCCCTTCATGCGGAGGCTGGTGATGTACGCGGCGATCTGGGCGTCCGTCGCTTCGCCCTGCATGATCTCGCGCATCACGCCTTCGGCCTCGGCCTCGGAGAGGCTCGTGCCGGTCACTACTTTGGAAATGGCTTCTTTGATCATATTGACCTCTTAAACAACATCCGCCACGAAGACACTAAGACTCCAAGAAATTCTTCGTGCCTTCGTGCCTTTGTGGCAAGATTGGGTTTACAGTTTCAAAAAATTTCTCAGCAGGTCCTTCCCCGCGCCGGTCAGGATGGACTCGGGGTGGAACTGGACGCCTTCCACCTTGAACTCCTTGTGCCGTACGCCCATGATGATGCCGTCGTCGGTCCATGCCGATATTTCGAGCACGGCCGGCAGGGTCTCCCGCTTGATGATGAGCGAATGGTACCGCGTTGCCTCGAAGGGATTCGGCAGGCCCGCGAATATCGTCCTGTTGTCGTGGTGGATCATCGAGGTCTTGCCGTGCATCAGATAGGGCGCGCGGATGACGTCGCCTCCGAAGGCCTCGCCGATGGACTGGTGTCCCAGGCAGACGCCGAGGACCGGCACCTTTCCCGCGAAGTGCTTGATCACGTCGATGGAGATCCCCGCCTCTTTCGGTGTGCAGGGACCGGGCGAGATCACGATGCGCTCCGGCCGCAGGTCCTCGATCTCGCTGATCGTGATCTTGTCGTTCCGGTACACCTTCAGGTCCTGACCCAGTTCACCCAGGTACTGGACCAGGTTGTAGGTGAAGGAATCGTAATTATCGAGCATCAGTAACATAAGAGAACCTCAGAATCGTCTCGCGCAAAGCCGCAAAGACGCCAAGTTTGAAGAACACCAGGTCACGTTTGAAATTTTTATAAGAAATATCGTCTTGCTTCTTTAATCCACCTTATTCGAATCGTCTTTCTTTGCGCCTTTGCGCCTTTGCGAGAAACAAGCCCTGTCTTGCCTTGCTGTGCTGTGTCTTTCCTCAATTCCGCACTCCGCGCTCCACACTCCGAACTGATTTAATCCAATCCTTCTTCCGCCATTTCCACTGCCCGCATCATGGCCTTTGCCTTGTTCACCGTTTCCAGATACTCCAGCGCCGGCACGCTGTCGGCAACCACGCCGCCGCCCGCCTGGATGTAGGCGACCTTGTCCTTGATGACCAGCGTGCGGATGGTGATGCAGGTGTCCATGTTGCCCGAGAACCCGAAATAGCCCACCGCCCCGGCATACGGGCCCCTCCGCGTGGGCTCCAGCTCGTCGATGATCTCCATGGCCCGGATCTTGGGAGCGCCCGAGACCGTGCCCGCGGGAAAACAGGCGCGCACGACGTCGTAGGCGTCATGGTCCGGAGCGATCCTGCCGCGCACGTTCGAGACGATGTGCATGACGTGGGAGTACCGTTCGATGACCATGAGCTCGGACACCTGCACGCTGCCCATCTCGCTCACCCGGCCCACGTCGTTCCGGCCGAGGTCGACGAGCATGATATGCTCCGCCCGCTCTTTGGGATCTGCCAGCAGTTCCTTCTCCAGCGCCGTGTCCTCTTCCTCAGTTGCGCCGCGCCGCCGCGTGCCGGCGATGGGCCGGAGGTCGATCCTGCCTTCCTCAAGGCGTACCATCACCTCGGGCGAAGCGCCCACCACGGTCGTATCACCGCAGCGAAGGAAGTACATGTAGGGCGAAGGATTGATAAGCCGGAGCGCCCGGTAGATCTCGAAGGGCTCCGCGGTGACCTTGCGCTCGAACCGCTGGGACGGGACTACCTGGAAGATATCGCCGGCCTTGATATACTCCTTGGCCTTGAGGACCACCTGCTCGTACGCCGCTTGCGTGAAGTTTGACGTGAGCTTTGCGTTCTGCTTTGTCCTTTTCCTGACCCCTGACCCCTGACCCCTGACCCCTTTTCTGAGCTTCTTCACGATCGCGTCGATCTTCGCCACCGCTTCCTTGTAGGCCGTCGTAGCCGAACCGCCGTTCACGTGGGCGTTCGAGACCACCTTGATGCGGTGCGTGACCGTGTCGAAGATCACCAGCGTGTCGGTGATCATGAACAGGATGTCCGGCGTGCCCAGCCCGGGCTTTTCCCGGTCCGGCAGGCGCTCGAAAAAGCGGACCACGTCATAGCCCAGGAAGCCCACGCCGCCGCCGTAGAACCGCGGGAGCGCGGGGTCCGGCACCGGATGATAGTCGGAAAGAATGTCGCGGACGGCCTCCAGGGGATCATGCTCGAAGGAGCGTGTCTCCTTCTTCCCCTGCCGGATGATCTCGACGGTCCTGCCGAAGCTCCGGACCACGACCTCGGGCCTGCTGCCCAGGAAGGAGTACCGCGCCCACTTCTCGCCGCCCTCAACGGACTCAAGCAGGAAGGAATACTTGCCGTCGTCGATCTTCAGGAACGCCGAGACCGGCGTCTCCATGTCGGCGAGGATCTCCCGGTACACGGGGATCAAGTTCCCCTGTTTTGCCTTTTGTTTGAATTCTTCGAGTGAGGGATAGATCATAAAAGCCCTTGCTAATAAAAGAGTTTTTACTATACCAAAAGGGCGATAGGACTGCAATCAGAAAAACCGGACATGAAACAAGCCGTATTTTGATTCCTCGCTTGCCATTTTTCAGCAATTGTAATACTCTTTTCTGCATGAACAAACCTGCTGCCCAGCCCGGCATCCCCTGCCCACCCGAGGTCCTCACCCTCGTTGAACATTTCGAGCGAAACCGCGACGAATACAGATCCGGCCAGTACAACGAAGCCCAGCTGAGGCTTCAATTCCTCAATCCAATGTTCGAGGCCCTCGGCTGGGACATGTCCAACAGGGCGGGCAATGCCGAGGCGTACAAGGATGTTATCCACGAAGACGCGATCAAGATCGGCAAGGAGACCAAGGCCCCTGACTACTGCTTCCGCATCGGCGGCGCCCGCAAGTTCTTTCTCGAAGCAAAGAAGCCGTCGGTTTTCATAAAAGAGGACATCCCCGCCGCTTTCCAGCTGCGCAGATACGCCTGGTCAGCCAAGCTGCCTTTAAGCATCCTTTGCGACTTCGAGGAGTTCGCGGTCTACGACACCCGCATCAAGCCCGACCGAAACGACAAGGCCTCGACCGCCCGCATCCTCTATCTCAATTACAAGGACTATGCCGAGAAATGGGGCGAGATCGTCTCCGTCTTCTCCAAGGACGCGGTTCTCAGGGGCTCCTTCGACAAATACGCCGAAACGACGCGGCTCAAGAAAGGCACAGCAACGGTCGATGACGCATTTCTGACGGAGATCGAGGATTGGCGTGACATGCTTGCCAAGAACATTGCCCTCCGGAATGCCGATCTTACCACGCGGGAACTGAACTTCAGCGTCCAGCGCACGATCGACAGAATCGTATTCCTGCGCATCTGCGAGGACCGCGGCATCGAGGAATACGGCCGGCTCCAGGCCCTCCAGAACGGGACCAATTCCTATAAGCGCCTCGTTCAGCTCTTCTCCCAGGCAGACGACCGGTATAACTCCGGCCTGTTCCACTTCCAGAAGGAAAAAGACCGCCACGAAGAGCCCGACACCCTCACCACAAAGATCGAGATCGACGACAAACCCTTAAAGGACATCATCAAGCGGCTTTACTATCCCGAAAGCCCGTATGAGTTCTCCGTCCTCTCCGCAGACATCCTCGGCCAGGTGTACGAGCAGTTCCTCGGCAAGGTCATCCGCCTCACCGCCGGGCACCAGGCAAAGGTGGAGGAGAAGCCCGAGGTCAGGAAAGCCGGCGGCGTTTACTATACGCCGAAGTATATCGTCGATTACATCGTGAAGAACACGGTGGGAACTTTGCTGAATGGGGACAGCGCCACACCCCCCTTAAATTCCCCCCTTGCCAAGGGGGGAGAAATCTCTCTCAACACCCACCTTCCTAAGGAGGGAATCACCCCTCTTAATTCCCCCCTTACTAAGGGGGGACATGGGGGGTCGAAGGGTCTAACCCCGAAAGAAGCATCAAAGCGCCGCATCCTTGATCCCGCCTGCGGGTCCGGCTCGTTCCTGCTCGGCGCATATCAATATCTTCTCGACTGGCACCAGGAATGGTATGTGAAGGACGATCCGAAGAAGTGGGCGACCAGCAAGAACCCGACGCTCTACCAGGTGCAGGGCGGGGATTATCGTCTGACGACCGCTGAACGCAAGCGCATCCTGCTGAACAACATCTACGGCGTGGATATCGACACACAGGCCGTGGAAGTGACCAAACTCTCGCTTCTCCTCAAAGTCCTCGAAGGCGAGAACAGCCAGACATTACAAAGCACCTTTATTCACGAACGCGCCCTCCCCGATCTCGGAGATAACATCAAGTGCGGCAATTCGCTCATCGGACCGGATTTTTATCAGAATGATTTATTTGTAGGGGCGGCCCTGCGTGGCCGCCCGGTTTCAGGGCAACCACATGGGGTTGCCCCTACGATTGACGACGAAGAACGCCTGCGCGTCAATGTCTTTGATTGGGATAAAGAGTTTGCTGAGATCATGAAGGCTGGTGGGTTCGATGCTGTGATTGGCAATCCGCCATATGGCGCGGAGTTTCCTGAATCAACGAATACATATATGAAGAACAGATTTGCAACCTTTGTTTTGCGCGGTGAAAGCTATTTGGTTTTTATTGAAAAAGCTATAATTCTACTAAGAAAAGGCGGACAGCTTGGGTACATCGTTCCAGATACATATCTAAACCTCGGATTCACTCAGCCATTACGTGATTATCTTCTACAAAATACAAAGTTGAGAGAGGTCATTTCACTGCCTTCAAAGGTTTTCTCTGGCGCGACGGTCGATACTACCCTCTTGTTCGCTGAAAAAGCAGAACGGTCGCTTTCGTATCACAAGTATTCTGTTCTCGTGAAGTCATTTACGAAGAAGAAGATTATATCATCTGTATCGCGACCCGATCGCATGTTCAGTGTTTCGACCGAGGCATGGCATAAGCAAAAGGCTTTTAATGTCAGCAGTGACAATTCCGAGGCATTGCTGATTAATAAAATCGAAAATCGCAAGAGTACGATTGAAGATGTTGCTGATATGTTTTCTGGCATCAAGGTCTATGAAGTCGGAAAAGGCGATCCGCCGCAAACGACGCATATTCGAGATACAAAACCATTTACGTCAGAGCGAAAGGAAAACAAATCATTTCAGCCTTTTTTCGATGGCAAGCATATTGGAAGATATAGTCTGCTATGGGATAAAAATAATTGGTTAAAATATGGAGCGTGGCTTGCGGCTCCAAGAGACCCGGAAAACTTTGAAGATGGGAAAATACTGATACGCAAAATAGTCGGAGAAACACTTATAGCCACTCAAATCCCAGAGACTTCATATTGTAATACGTTGTTACACGTACTTAAAATCAAGCCACACACTAATCTGCAATATCAATTTATGCTGGGGATTTTAAACTCAAGGTTTATCGGCTGGTACTTTAGGAAAAAGTTCCAAATCTCTGCTGACGATACATTCCCGCAGATAATGATCCGTGACATTATGCAGTTTCCGTTACCTGACGTGGACGCAGTTCCTCATGACAAACTAGTTTCCCTCGTCGACCAGATGCTTTCGCTCAACAAGCAACTGCCCACCGCCAAGACCGACCACGAAAAGACCGCCCTCCAGCGCCAGATCGACGCGACCGACCGGCAGATCGATCAGTTGGTGTATGAGTTGTACGGGTTGACAGAGGAGGAGATTAAGATAGTGGAGGCGTCTCATCAATGAAGGTGCTCAGGGATTATCAAGGCAAGTCTGTCCGATTGACCGATGAACGATTAGCACACATCAAGGAGCACCCTGAAATGGTCGATATGGAAGCTGCACTTGAGGAAACATTGCTCAAACCTCATCTGGTCATACGATCCGGAGCCGATACGTCGGCGAACCTGAACTATCGCTACTATTATGGTACCTTGGTTGGTGACAAGTGGTTATGTGCTGTGGTAAAGTATGAAGCAGAGGATGCATTTGTGCTTACCGCGTATCTGACTGATAAGCCGAAAAAGGGGGTACAACTATGGCCCAGCAAATAAAGGTTTGGTTTGATCCAGAGGGGGATTTCCTGGAAGTCCAGTTCTCTGAAAAGGCCGGCTATATGAAGGAAACGAATAACGAAGCAGTGATGGAGCGTGTGGACGAGCAGGGCAATGTGCTTGGCTTCACTGTCATGGGCGTAAGCCGTTTGACGAAGGAAAAACCGTTGATCGCTGATCTTATTCCGGCATAGGTGATGATATCAGCAGGCAAACTCCGTTTGGATGAACAAGCGGGACTTTTTTATCCCCCGACGTCGATAAAAGACCGCCCTCCAGCGCCAGATCGACGCCACCGACCGGCAGATCGATCAGTTGGTGTATGAGTTGTACGGTTTGACGGAGGAGGAGATCAGGATCGTGGCGGGATAGGCAGTGCAAAAATGAGATTTTATGTGGTAAGATGTTCGTACCTTGGCGGCAAGAGAGGTATAGGATATGTTCGAGAGAATAACATTCGACACTAAGATCATGGGGGGGCGAGCCTGCATTCGCGGGATGCGCATCCCGGTTTCCGTCATCATGGGCCAGATCGCCCATGGCGCGACCGTGGAAGAGGTGCTGGCCGATTACCCTGATCTGGAACGCGCCGACGTCCAACAGGCCCTGGAATACGCCGCATGGTTGACCCAGGAAGAAGTTTCCACCGTATAGAGTACACCTATGAGATTTCTGGCGGATATGGGCGTCTCCCTGAGGGTTGTTCAGTGGCTTCGCTCCGGGGGGCATGATGCGATGCACCTTCGCGACGAAGGATTGCAGCGCATGCCGAACGGAGACATCTTTGAAAAAGCCGCCGCCGAGCGCCGCATTATCATTACCTTTGATCTCGACTTTGGTGAGATCGTGGCGCTTGCCGGTGGGCGGTCAGTCAGCGTTATACTGTTCAGACTGCACAACGCTCGAACGCCGCATGTCATCGACCGGCTGAAAACAGTGCTGGAAGGTTCGCAGTCATCCCTTGAGACCGGCGCTATCATAGTCGTGGAAGAAGCCCGCCATCGTATTCGTCGTTTTCCGTTCGCCAAGGAATAGACGTCATAGCGTTCGACTTCGGAAGCAATAATCTTGATGCATTTTATCTCAGTCACGTTCACGAAGACCGCCCTCCAGCGCGGATCGACGCCACCGACCGGCAGATCGATCAGTTGGTATATGAGTTGTACGGTTTGACGGAGGAAGAGATCAAGATCGTGGAAGGGACTGCGGGAGAATAGAGCAATTAGTAACTAAGGAATTAAATTCTACTCAAAATGGCAAGAATATTTTCCGCAAAAAAGCGCAAGAGACGCAAACAGGAAGGGTTTCTTTGTGTATTTTGTGCCTTTTTGCGGCTAAGAGATTTTGCTTTCTTCGTGCCTTTGTGTCTTCGTGGCATATTTTGGTTCCGGCTTGTCCGGGTTAGGGACTGATTGGACAAATAAGACCGATGGACGACAAAAACGACATGAAGACGACGATCCTCCTGGTTGACGACAACGCAACGGACCGGTTGATCCTCCGGAGCATCTTCGAACATTATGGCTGCGCGGTCGTCGAGGCGGCGGACGGGCAGGAGGGGCTCGCTCGCGCACTCCACAGCATGCCCGACCTCATCATCTCCGATGCGTTGATGCCCCGCATGGACGGCTACCAGTTCCTCAAGAGCCTGAAGGAGGACAGCCGGCTCCGCGCCATTCCCTTTGTTTTTTATACGGCGGTCTACACGGGTGGAAAAGAGAGCCAGCTCGCCGCTTCTTTGGGCGCCGAGGATTTTCTGGTAAAGCCGCTGAGCGCGCCGGTCCTCTGGGAAAGGATATCGCAGATCAGGTCACGGACGCCCCGGTCGACCGCAGAGCAGCCCGCTGCCGTCATGGACGACGACTCCTTCCTGAAGCAGTACAGCGCGGTCGTCGCGTCGAAGCTGGAGGAGAAGGTCATCGACCTGGAACGCGAGATCGCCGAGCGGCGGTCGGCCGAGAAAACCGTCCGCCGGCAGCACGAGGAGCTCCGCGCGCTTTCGGCCAGGCTCGCCGATGCCGAGGAGCAGGAGCGCCGCCGCATCGCGCGGGAGCTGCATGACCAGGTGGGACAGAACCTCACGGCCCTCGGCATCAGCCTCAACATTCTTCGCACGCAATTGCCCCCGTCAGGCACAGTACCCCTCCATGGGCGCATCGACGACTCGCTCAAACTTCTTGAGGAGACGACCGCCCGCGTCCGGGAGCTCATGATCGAGCTCAGACCTCCGCTTCTTGATGATTATGGACTCGCCGCCGCCGTGGAATGGTACGCGAAGGAGTTCGGCGCACGCGCGGACCTTGTTGTCGAGGTGACCGCTCCGCGCGGGCAGCGACGCATGGACCCGGCCATAGAGATCACGCTGTTCCGCATCCTGCAGGAAGCGCTGACGAACGTGGCGAAGCACGCCTCGGCCTCCCGCGTCCAGGTGCGGCTGGAGGACGAAGGCTCCCTGGTCCGCATGACCGTGCGGGATGACGGCAGAGGATTCGACCCCGGCGTTCAGGTCACGGCGCAGGATCCGACGTGGGGCCTCCAGAACATGGCGGAGCGGGCCCGTATGATCGGCGGCACCTGCCGCGTCGAAAGCGCGCCCGGACAGGGCACGCAGGTGGTCGCGGAGGTAGCTGCATGAGCATTTCGGTCGTGCTCGCTGATGACCATGCCGTGGTGCGTGACGGGCTCAAGCTTCTGCTCGAAGGTCAGCGGGACATCACGGTTGTCGGTCTGGCGTCGAACGGACGCGAGGCGGTCAAACTCGTACAAAAGCTCTCTCCTGATGTTGCCGTCCTGGACATTGCCATGCCCGAACTGAACGGCATCGAGGCCGCGCTCAGGATCCGGGAGGCCTCCCCGCGGACGCGCACCATCATGCTTTCCATGCACGCGACGTCCGAGCACGTCTTCCGCTCCCTCCAGGCAGGCGCGGCCGGATACCTCCTCAAGGAATCCGCGGGATCCGAAGTGGTGAAGGCGGTCAGGGCCGTTCACGCGGGGAGACGTTATCTGAGCGAAAAGATCGGCGATGCGGGCAGCGTTGCCGGCGGCCCGGCCCTTTCCCGCGCCCGGAGCCCGCTGGAGCGCCTGAGCGAGCGGGAGCGCGAAGTGCTCCAGCTTGTTGTCGAAGGCAGGTCCAGTGCGGAGATCGCTTCCGCCATCAACCTTTCCCCCAAGACCGTGGAGACCTACCGCAGCCGCATCATGCAGAAGCTCGATGTGCATGATGTCGCCGGGCTCGTCAAGTTCGCCCTTCAGCACGGCGTGACCGGGGAAGAATAGCCTTCAGTCGTCAGCCTTCAGCCTAAGCACCTGCCCCTTCCTTTTTGTCATACTCTCCCTACAGACACCACTCCCGCAGCGTGTCATCATATGATCGTCAAGCACTGAACAAGACCGGATAAGGGGTTGTGCAGGGGTCAATTCATGGAAACCATCCTGATCGTCGATGACAATGCCCGTCTCCGTGCGCTGTTGCATGAGTGGCTTTCCCCGGAGTTTCCGGACTGCCGCATTCTCGAAGCCGCCTCCGGAGAGGAGGCCCTGAAACGCGCCGGATCGGTCCCGATTTCCATCGCCGTGATGGACATCGGGCTGCCCGGCATGAACGGCATTGAAACCGCCCGGACCCTGACCGCGCGGTATCCGCGGCTCCGGGTCGTCATGTTGTCCATCCATGAAGAGGAACAATATCGTCGGGAAGCCGCGACTGCCGGCGCACACGCGTACGTGCCGAAGCGACAGCTCCAGGACATGCTGCTGCCGTCGATCCGGGAACAGCTCGATGCAATTAAGATCGCAGCGCCGAATGCCGATACAAAAAGCGGCCATGAGGACGAACAGGGAGTCTTACTATGAACATTCTGATCGTGGAAGATGATGAGAACGTCCGCACATTCCTGATGCTGCTCCTCAGTGAACAGGGGCATGCTGTAGTGGAAGCCGCCAACGGGCAGGAAGGTCTTGCGCGGGCACGGGAGCACAGGCCCGGTCTGATCATCAGCGACGGGCTTATGCCCGTCATGGACGGATTTCAGTTCCTCCAGGCGTTGAAAGCGGACGCCGGCCTCTCGAACATCCCGTTCATCTTTCTTTCGGCGGTCTTCACGGGCCAGCGCGAACTGGAACTTGCGCGCTCCCTGGGCGCCGATGCGTTCCTTGTCAAGCCTCAGAAGCCGGCGGTGATCTTGGAGGCGGTCCGCGCGGCAACGGCGAAACCGCCTGCGACCGCGCCCGGCGTTGCCGGAGGATCGGCAAAATTGGCCGAAGAATATTCCCGGATCGTTGCGACCCTGCTCGAGGAAAAGGTGCGGCAGTTGGAGTCCACCACGGCCGAACTGGAGCGGACGCAGGAGGACCTCCGGGAAAGCGAGGCCATCTACCGCGGTCTGTTCGAGAACAGCCCGCAGCCCATGTGGGTCTACGACCTGGAAAACCTTGCGTTCCGCGCGGTGAACGACGCGGCGGTGCGGAAGTACAGCTTCTCGCGGCAGGAGTTCCTCGGCATGACCATCAAGGACATCCGGCCGCCTGAGGACGTGCCGGCGCTGCTCGAACACCTGGCCGGAACGCACGAGGGTTTTGATGAGGCCGGTACATGGAAGCACCGGAAAAAGGACGGGACCATCATCGACGTAGAGATCACGTCGCACACCCTGCCGTTCCTGGGCAGGAAGGCGGAGCTGGTCCTGGCAAACGATGTCACGGAGAGGACGCGGCTGGAAAAAGCCATCCGGCACGCATCGGACGAATGGCGCGCCACGTTCGACGCGATGACCGACGCTGTCGCGCTGCTGGACGCGGACGGCAGAATACTGCGGTGCAACAAGTCCATGGCGGCGCTTGCAAATAGGCCATTCTCCGAAATCATCGGACACGCGTGCGAGGAACGGTGCAACTGCGTCGGCGGTCAAAGGGAGGGATGCCCGTTCCTCAAGAGCCAGAGGACCCTGAAGCGGGAGACCGTCGTGTTCAAACAGGGAGAGCAATGGTTCGAGGCCTCGGCGGACCCGATCGTGGACGGAGCCGGAACCCTGCAGGGGGCGGTGCACATCCTGCAGGACATCACCAGCCGCAAACAGCTGGAAGACGCGCTCAGAGAGAGTGAAAGTAAATTCAGGAACTTTTTCGAATCTGCCAGCGACTCCGTGTTCATTCTCGACATGGAAGGGAAATTCATCGACATCAACAGGACCGGCTATGAACGCCTCGGGTATACCAAGGAGGAAATGCTGGCAAAGCGCGTTGCACAGCTTGACCCGCCGGAATTTGCCGCCAGAGTCCCGGAACGGATCGCGCAGATAGCCAAATACGGCCAGGCAGTGTTCGAGTCCGCGCACATAAAAAGAAGCGGCGCCATCATGCCGGTGGAGATCAATTCGAGGATCATCGAATATGAAGGCAGGAAGGCGGTCCTGAGCGTCATCAGGGACATCACGGAGAGAAAAAGATCCGAGGAGATGCTGCGGAAGCGCGAATTGCAGCTTGCGGAATCACAGAGGATCGCCGGAATCGGAAGCTGGGAGCGGGACCTTGCCACGAATTCCGTCTTATGGTCCAAAGAGCTCTTCCGCATTTTCGGATTGGATCCTGAACGGGTGGCGCCGAGCTACGAGATCCTGCAGGACCTCATTCAACCGGAAGACCGGGAAAGCCAAAAAAAGAGCGTTCAGGAGGCAATACAATCAAAGAAGCCGTACAGTTCTGACTTCCGCATTGTGAAGCCGGATGGAACGACGGCGGTCATTCATTCGCAGGGAGAGGTGGTATGCAATGAGGCGGGCAGACCGGTCCTGCTCAGAGGGACGGCGCAGGACATCACGGAGCGGAAGCAGATGGAGGACGCGCTCAAGGCCGCGGTGATCCGGACAGAGGATGAAAAGGCCAGATCGGACAGCATTATTGCGGCCATTGGAGACGGCATCAGCATACAGGACATGAATTTCAGGATACTGTATGAAAATGAGGCCCAGAAGAAGATGGTCGGAGACCATGTCGGCGAGCTGTGCTACATGGCGTATGAACAGAAGGAGGAGCGGTGTGAGGGGTGCGGAGTGGCGCAGGTCTTCAAGGACGGCGGCACGCATGTCGTGGAAAGGTCAGCGCCCACGGACAAAGGCTTAGTGTATGCTGAGATCACCGCGTCTCCCTTGCGGGATTCAAAGGGGGATATCATCGCGGGTATTGAGATCGTGCATAATATCACGGACCGCAAGAAGACGGAGAACCGTCTGCGCGAGCAGCAGCGTATCACCGAAAATATGATCATGGGCTCGGCCATCGCAACATTCGTCCTCGATGCCGAGCATAAGGTCCTGATCTGGAACAAGGCGTGCGAGGAACTGACGGGCGTTCCGGCGGCCGAAATGGTCGGAACAAGCAACCAGTGGAAGCCATTCTACGACTATGATCGGCCGGTCCTGGCGGACATCGTACTGGGCAAGCAGCCGGAAAGGCTTGCGTTTCTCTACGCAGACGTCTCGGCATCTGAACTCCTGCCGGAAGGCCTGCACGCCGAAGACTGGTTTGAAAACTTGAACGGCAGGGATCGCTATGTCGTCTTCGATGCCGCGCCCATCCGCAACAGTGCCGGGACCGTCATCGCCGCCATAGAAACGCTACAGGACATCACGGAGAGGAAAAAGCTTGAGGAACAGCTTTACAGTAGCAAGCAGGACTGGGAGCACACCTTCAACAGCATCACGGACATGGTCACGGTGCATGACAAGGACTACAACATTATCCTGGCCAACAAAGCTGCGGAGAAGATACTCGGCCTGCCGCTTCTGGAGAAGATGAAGGACCGGAAGTGCTTCTCCTACTATCACGGGACCGACCACGCTCCCGAGGGGTGTCCGAGCTGCGGGTGTCTCCAGACCGGCGCTTCCGCGTCGTTCGAGCTCTTCGAGCCGCACCTGAACATGTTCATCGAGATCCGGGCGATCCCTCGCTTCGACAGCAACGGGAACCTGATCGGCCTGATCCATGTGGTCCGGGACATCACGGAGAGAAAGAAAGCGGAAGAGGCGATCGAATACTACAACAAGCAGCTCACCGCCCTGAGTACGGCCTCCAACAGCCTCATGATAAGCACGAGCCTCGCCGACATCTATCAGAAGATATGCGATATCATGTATTCCGTTTTCGGCATGAAAATGGTTTGGCTCGGCATCGTGGACCCATCCGATGCTACTGTGCATCCCGTAGCGCATGCCGGTCAGGAGGACGGCTATCTTGATTCGATAACAGTAACATGGGACGATGCGCCAACAGGCCGGGGACCCGCGGGAAATGCGATCAAAACAGGAAAGGCCGTCCTTACCCGTGTGACCGACCCCGAATTCGCCCCCTGGAGGAACGAAGCGGAAAAACGGGGCTATGTATCGATCATGGCCATACCGCTTATGTCAACAAGCGGCGTCTGTATTGGAGCACTGACCTTCTACGGCGGCGAAGAAGCATTTCCAGCGGACAGCGTGCAGCTTATGCAGATATTCGCGAACCAGGCGGCGATCGCGATCGAGAACGCCCGGCTCGTTGTGGGGTTGGAAACCAAGGTATTCGACCGGACCCGGGCGCTGGAGGACACCAATTCGGAGCTCCAGACCGTGAACAGGGAGCTGGTCCTGCGACGGGAGGAAGCGGACGCGGCGAGCCGCTCGAAGACGGACTTCCTGGCCAACATGTCCCATGAGCTCAGAACGCCGCTCAATGCCATCATGGGGTTCTCTGAGATCATGCTCATGGGCATGGCCGGTCCGACCACGGACAAGCAGCGCGAGTTCCTGAACGACATTTCGAAAAGCGGCAATCATTTGCTCAGCCTGATCAACGACATCCTGGACCTTTCCAAGGTTGAGGCCGGCAAAATGGAACTCGAGCCGGAACCGGTCATTGTTGGGGAGCTTATCGGCGGTTCGCTCATGATGTTCAAGGAAAAGGCGTTGAAGCATGCCATCAAGCTGGACACATTCATTGAGCCTTCCGTCGCGGACCTCTTCGGAGACCGGAGAAAGCTGAAACAGGTGCTGGTAAATCTCCTTTCCAATGCGTTCAAGTTCACGCCGGATGGGGGCTCCGTGACCGTTGCCGCGCGACGGATAGAAGGTGAGAAGGTAGGAAAATGGGAAGATGAGAATAAAAACATGACTTCTCAACCTCTCAACCTCCCAACTCCCACTGATCTGATCGAGATCAGCGTCTCCGACACCGGTGTCGGCATCTCACCGGAACACCAGAAGAAGCTCTTTCAACCTTTCGTACAGATCGACTCCAGCCTGAGCAGGAAACATACGGGCACCGGGCTGGGGTTGAGCCTCTGCAGGAGGTTCGTCGAGCTTCACGGCGGCAGTATCCGGGTCGAAAGCGAACCGGGCAAAGGCAGCACGTTCAGCTTCATCATACCGGTCAAGCGGCCGTAGAGTATGGCAAAGAACAATTGCAGATTGCAAATTGTAAAGTGCAAAATGAGTTGAATCACACCATGGCCGCGGGCCATACCACAACTTTGCAATTTACACTTTGCATTTTGCAATGACAGCGGCTGAAAGCCGCGTTACTGTATAAGGAGAAGCGCCATGCAGGAAGCAACCAAACGCAAGGTCCTGATCGTCGACGATGAAGAGCTGAACCGCAAGGTCCTTTCGTTCATGCTCGACAATTACGGATATGCCTATGAAACCGCGGTGAATGGTAAGGAATGTCTTGAAAAGGCGCTGGTGTATATGCCGGATATGATCTTTCTCGACATTATGATGCCCGAAATGGACGGATTCGAGACATGCCGCAGGCTCAAAAGCGATCCGGAGACACATCATATCCCGGTCGTTATGGTAACAGCCATGGCGGACCGGGAGACGCGCCTCCGGTGCCTGGAGGCCGGGGCGAACGACTTCATCACCAAGCCGGTCGATACTTCGGAACTCCTCGTCAGGACCAAGAACCTCATGAAGGTCATGGAGTATGAGGACTTTCTGAAGCAGCATGCAGAGATCCTTGACGCCACCGTCCGGAAGCGGACGGAAGACCTTACCCGGACCCATGAAGCCCTGAAAAAAAGCTACATCGACACCATCCAGCGCCTGACCGTGGTCGCCGAGTTCAAGGACGAGGACACGGGCTCGCACATCAAGAGAATATCCCACTACTGCGCAGTCATGGCGAAGGACCTTGGCTGGTCCGACGACCGGATCGGCATGATCACCTACGCGAGCCCCATGCACGACATCGGCAAGGTGGGGATCCCCTCCGACATCATCCTGAAACCCGGGCGGCTCAACACCGAGGAGTTCGCCCTGATGAAGACGCACGCGACGATCGGTGCAAGGATCCTGAAGGGAGGCGACTCGGAACTGCTCGAGATGGCCGAGCGCATCGCCCTGACGCACCACGAACGGTGGGAGGGGGGCGGTTATCCGCAAGGCCTGCGGGGCGAGGAGATCCCGGTCGAGGGCCGGATCGTGAACATCGTCGATCAGTACGACGCGCTCAGGAGTCGAAGGCCCTACAAGGGGCCGTTCGACCATGAGACCGCATGCAGGATCATCACCGAGGGTGATGGGCGGACGAAGCCGGAGCATTTCGATCCCGCGGTGCTTGCCGCGTTTTCCGAGTCCCGGCAGCTCTTCGAGGAGATCTTCGACCGAAATGCGGACTGACGCGATCGGTTTGGCGGAGCAGGCATGACACACATAAAACTGATATCGGGTTTGCTCCTTGGCGGCGTTGCATACTGGCTTTTTGATTCCGCCATGGACGCATTTATCTTCCATGAAGGGACATTCCGGTCCCTGGTATTTACTTCTTCTCCACATGAGATCGGTACGCGCTTGATCATTATCACCCTGCTTGCAATAACGTCATATGTCGTTCTCCTTAGTATGCGAGAAAAGAAAGCGGAAGCGGACCTGCGCGAAAAGGAAAAGCTCCTGTCCGAATCCCAGCGGATCGCCCATATCGGGAGCTGGGCATGGGAAATAGAGGCCAGAACTATGACCTGGACAGAGGAAACATACCGCATCTATGGACGCTCGCCGGAGACCTTTGTTCTGTCCCCCGAATCATTTCTCGGTCTGCTCCATCCCGACGACCGGCCGGCGATGCAGGACTGGATCAGCGCCTGCCTGGCCGGGAACAACCCGGCTGACCTGACGGTTCGTGCGCTTCTGCCGGACGGCACTCTCCGTTTCATCAACGGCCGCGGCGGACTGGAGCGGGACGCTGAGAATAAACCGGTCCGAATGGTCGGCACTGTTCAGGACATTACCGAGCAGAAGTTGGCAGAGGAGGAATTGCTCCGGCAAAAGGGTTTGTTCAGCACCATCATTGAGAGTACTACAGAAGCTATTTTCGCTAAAGATACAACCGGGCGATACCACACCATTAACATAGCCGGGGCGGGCATGCTGGGCTATAGAGCACCAGACGTGATAGGCCGGACGGACAGGGATCTGCTGCCTGCTGAAACGGCCTATGAATTCCGCAAGACGGATGAACAGGTGATGTCAAGCGGTCAGGCCTACAAACGCGAAGAGGTCGGTGTTATCGAAGGCAAGACACGCGTCTTTCTCGCTCATAAGACGCCCTGGCGGGACAAGTCAGGCAACATCGTCGGTGTTATCGGCGTGTCAAATGACATCACCGAGCGCAAGCTTGCGGAAAAAGCGCTCCAGGAGAGCGAGGCGAAGTTTAGGACCATTTTTGAAAATTCCCTCGATGCGATCGTCGTATCCCGGGACGATAAGCATGTATTTGCAAACCCCGCGTACGTCAAACTGTTCGGATACGACTCGATCGAGGAACTGATCGGCATGCAGATCGTGAACACGATAGCGCCGGAGGAGCGGGAGCGGGTCCGGGAGTTCAAGCAGAAACGCAAGCAAGGGCTGGCCGTTCCCACTTATGATGTAACACGAGGCCTGCGGAAGGACGGCACAACATTCAATATGGATGTGCATGTGACAAACTACCTGCTCGGTGGAGAGATGTATACGCTGGCCATTCTTCGCGACATCACCGAGGCCAAGCGGGCGCAGGATCTATTGAGGCTGAGCGAGGAAAAGTACCGGAGCCTTGTGGAACTGGCGCACGACGGGATCATTATTGTTAAGGACGGCATCATCAAGTTTGCCAATACGCGCATGGCTGAACTGGACGGCAGCAGCGTGGAGGAGCTTCTCGGAACGCCCTACACGGCCCACGTCCATCCTTCGGAAATGCCGCGTGTCACGGACATGTATCGACGGCGCATGGCCGGAGAAGCGCTGCCAAGCACCTACGAAACAATTCTTCTGCGAAAGGACGGCAGCCCCGCGCCGTCTGAACTGAGCGCGGGAGTCATCTTGTACGACGGCAAACCCGCGGACATGGTGATTATACGCGACATCACCGAACGGAAGCGCGCCGAGGAAGCGCTCAAGGAGTCCGAGCTCAGGTTCAGTTCTCTGATGCAGACGGCAAGCGACGGCGTCATCATGTCGGACGCCGCCGGCGCTATTATGACCTGGAACATCGGCGCGGAGATAATATTCGGATACACGAACAAGGAGGCGCTCGGCAAACCGCTGACCATGCTGATGCCGGAGCGCTACCGGAAGGAGCACCTCAAAGGTCTGGAGCGGGTGAGCACATCGGGGACATCACAGTATCTGGGCAGGATCATGGATTTCCACGGGCTGAGAAAAGATGGAAGCGAATTCCCGCTGGAGCTTTCCGTGACCTCCTGGGTTACTCAAAAACAAGTCCTGTTCCTCGGCATCATCAGGGACCTCACCGAACACCGGAAACTTGAAGACCAGCTCCGCCAGGCGCAGAAGATGGAGGCGGTCGGACAGCTTGCCGGCGGCGTGGCCCACGACTTCAACAATATTCTATCGGCGATCATCGGCTACGGCAGTCTTGCCGAAATGAAGCTCCCGGAAGACCATCCGGTCAGATTGGACCTCGAGCAAATACACCAGTCGGCGGCCCGCGCGACGACCCTGACCCAGAGCCTCCTGACGTTCAGCAGAAGACAGCCCGTCAAAAAGGAATTGCTGGATTTGAACGCCGTGATCGGCACGTTCGAAAAGTTCCTTCTGAGGCTGCTCCGGGAGGACATCGAGATGACAACGCGCCTCTCAGGCGACGAGCTGCTGATCAACGCTGACCGGGGGCAGATCGAGCAGGTGGTCATGAACCTCGTCACGAACGCGCGGGACGCCATGCCGAATAAAGGCGCGCTGACCCTGGAAACGAAGCCGGTCACGCTGGATGAATCTTTTATGCACGCCCACGGCTACGGCAAGCCGGGCGAGTATGTCATGTTCTCCGCCTCGGACACGGGCATGGGGATGAACGAGGAGACGAAGCGCAGGATATTTGAGCCCTTCTTCACCACGAAGGAGCAGGGGAAAGGGACCGGCCTTGGTCTGGCAACGGTGTACGGCATTGTCAAGACCCATGACGGCTTCATCAGCGTTTATTCCGAACCCGGCAAGGGGACCGCGTTTCATATCTATCTGCCGCGCGTGCGATCATCGGAACGGGCAGAGAGGCCTGCCGGGCAGACGCCGGTCCCGCTGAAAGGCGGCGTCGAGACGATCCTGCTGGCTGAAGATGACGCCAGTCTGCGCAAGATGACCACCACGGTCCTCCGGCATATGGGTTACACGGTCATCGAGGCGGAAAACGGGCGGGAAGCGGTCGATAAGTTCATCGAGAACAAGGATGTCGTACGACTGGTCATCCTGGACGGCATCATGCCCAAGATGAACGGAAAAGAAGCCCATCGTGAGATAACGGCCCTTGTTCCCGGGGTGCGGTGCATCTTCATGAGCGGATACGCGGAAGATGTTTTTACCAAGAACGGTGCCCTTCTGGACGCCGTGGAATTCATTTCGAAACCGATAACGCCCGCCGCGTTTCTCCATAAAGTGAGAGAGGTCCTTGATCGATGATGCTCGCGAACTTGCCAGTAAAGCAGGGAATCTAAAATGCACGCTCCAGTAAATATTCTGTATCTTATGCTATAATCTTAATCGTTGCGCAGCAATTTACTGTTGCCTAAGCTTTACACAAGGAATGGCGCACTGCTCCAATAGGCCCCAAAAAGCTGATGCCGCGTTTTTTGCCATAATAACAGTGAGTTATGATCAGCAACACCCCTGATCCAATGCAGTTCATCACGCGATCCTGCCGGTAAATAAGTGTCTTGACCAGTACTAAAACCGAAAGGATGAAATAGCCCTTGATACAACGCAAGCGCATAGGCGACATCCTCCGTGAAGAAGGCCGCGTAACGGAAGAGCAGATCCAGATCGCCCTCCAGGAGCAGAAAAAGACCGGAGAGCTCCTGGGGGCGATACTGTTCAGCCACGGATTCATCACCCAGCAGGACCTGTTCCGCGTCCTTTCCCTGACCCATACCGACACCGGCACGCCGAAGACCCAGGATGATTCCCTCGAGGTCCCGGAGGAGATCGAGTCGCTCGTCAAGCAGAGCAGCATCGTGTTCCAGACGGACAGCGGGCTGGAGCGCAAACACGTCGATTCGGCCCAGTCCCCGCTCGTCCGCCTGGTAGACAAGATCATCATCACGGGCATCAAGCAGAACGCCACCGACGTCCACGTCGGGCCGGACGCCCGGGGGACCCGGGTCCGCTACCGCGTCGACGGCGCGCTCCATCACGGCATGCTCCTCCCGCGGAACCTGCTTAATCCGATCATCTCAAGGTTCAAGATCCTCGGCCATATGAACATCGCCGAAAGCAGGGTCCCGCAGGACGGAAGCGCCGAGTTCCTCCATAAGGACAAGAAGCTCGACCTCCGGATCTCGACCTTCCCCCTGATCAACGGAGAGAATATCGTCGCGCGGATCCTCGACAAATCGCACCTGAAGCTCGGGCTGGACACGCTGGGGTTCAAGGAAGCCGACATACAGCTTATCAACGAGACGCTGAAACTTCCGTTCGGCATGATCCTCGTCACCGGCCCGACCGGATCGGGCAAGACCACGACGCTCTACTCCTGCCTCAGCATCATCAATACCGTGAGCAGAAACATCTTTACCGTGGAAGACCCTGTAGAGTACCAGATCCCTCTGGTCAGGCAGTCCCAGGTGAATGTCAAGGCGGGCCTTACCTTCGCGACGGGCCTCCGCTCCATTCTCCGGCAGGACCCGGACATCATTCTCGTCGGCGAGATGCGGGACCTGGAAACGGCGGAACTCGCGGTGCGGGCGGCCCTGACCGGCCATCTCGTCTTCAGCACGCTCCACACGAACGATGCCGCTTCGAGCCTGGTCCGGCTGGTCGACATGGGCATCGAGCCGTTCCTCATTTCGTCCACGCTGGACACGGTCATCGCCCAGCGTCTGGTGCGCAACCTTTGCCCCGCGTGCCGGGAGGCGCTGCCGGCGCAGCATGTCCTCTACGGAACGCTGGCTGTGGATCCCCGGCAAACACCCCTCTACCGGGCGAAAGGCTGCGATGAGTGCCGGGGCACCGGCTACCGGGGCAGGTCGGTCATCTATGAGATCCTCAAGGTCACCGCGGGGATCCGCGATCTGATCAACCGGCGGGTGGGACTCGACGACATCAAGCGGCTGGCGGTCGAGCAGGGATTCAAGGACATGTACGAGAATGGACTGGACAGGGTCAGGTCGGGGTCCACGACCATCGAGGAGATAAGCACCGTGACCCGGACGGGTACGTGACGATGGCGACCTATACCTATCGCGCGATCGACGCCAACGCCAACATCCTCGCCGGCAAACTGCAGGCCCGGGATGAAGCCGACCTTGAGCAAAAGCTCATCCGGCAGGGCCTGACCCTCATCGAAGCCGTCAAGGCCGGCCTGCTCGATCTTGCCGGCGGCGCCGTACGGTTCGATCAGCAGGACCTCGTCAATTTCAGCTATTTCCTTCACATGATCATCACCTCGGGCATGTCCATCATGAACGGCCTGGGCGACCTCATGGAAAACGAGGAGAACGGGAAGATCGCGCAGGTGGCCGGTCTGGTCTACGCCAAAGTTGAGGCCGGCATGTCGCTGTCCGAGGCCATGCAGGAATATCCGGCGGTCTTCCCCGACTATTATGTCCAGATGATCGCGGCCGGCGAGGCCTCGGGCAAACTTGAAAAAATGCTGACGGACCTCATGCGGTATCTCGAATGGCAGATGACCTTCAGAAAGACGGTCCGTTCGGCGCTCGTCTATCCGGCCATGGTCCTGAGCGCCATTACCCTCCTGATCATCGCGCTCTTTGTCTTCGTCTTCCCGAGACTGGTAACCATCCTGATCGGCCTTCGGGTAGAGCTGCCGCTTCCCACCAGGGTCATTATCGCCGTCGCCGGGTTCGTTAGCGGCTATTTCGTCTTCATCGTTCTCGGCATCGCCGCAGCCGCGGTGCTCTTCAAGCTCTGGCTCAAGACCTATGGAGGCCGCAGGGCCTTTGATTCATTCCTGCTGTCGATCCCGCTTATCGGCCAGCTCATCCGGAAGATCGACCTGTCCCGCTACTGCAAGACACTGGCGACGCTGCACGCGGCCGGTCTGAACGTGGAGAAGACCTTCCTGATCTCCGCCTCCGTCGTGCGCAATGTCGTCCTTTCCGAAGGACTGGCCACGGTCACCGAATCAGTGGTCAACGGTGAAGGGATCGGGCCGTCAATGATGAAAACAGGGATATTCCCGTCACTCGTCATCGAGATGGTCTCCATCGGTGAGAAAACGGGGAACCTGGACACCGCCGTACAGCGGGTCAGCGACATGTTCGACAAGGAAGTGCCGGACACCCTTAAAAAGGTGTTCAGCTACTTCGAACCGCTCATCATCGTTCTGCTCGGGGTCCTGGTGCTGGGGGTCCTGCTGTCGGTGTTCCTGCCTATCTACAAGATCGCGGGAGGGGTCCGCGTCCGATGATCCGCGCGCGCAGGGAAAAAGGCTTCACGCTGATCGAGGTCATCGTCGTCATGGCCATCATCTCGATCCTGGCCGGGATCATGATCCCCATGGTCTATCGTGTATGGGAAAGCAACGATGAGGAACTGACCCGGACGCGCATGCGGGACCTGAAGATCGCCCTGGTCGGCGACCGCAGGATCGTGCAGAATGGCGTCAGGACCCATTTCGGATACACAGGCGATCTGGGGCAGCTGCCCGCGTCGCTGACCGACCTTATCACAGACCCGGGCGTAGCGAACTGGAACGGTCCGTATTTGCCCGCCGGATTTGATACGACCACCTTCGACAAGGACGCCTGGGACCGGGTCATCGCGTATGGTACGACGACGGACGCATCCGGCAGACGGATCGCCGCGGCCCTGACGAGCTACGGCGCGGACGGCGCCGCGGCCACCGCCGATGACATCGGCGATCCCGATGTACAGGTCTCCCTCCTGGAGGTCACTCCCGTGTCCTCACTGCTCGGGAACATAAGCATGACCTTTCAAACGGCCCCTCAGGCGCCCCGGAGCCTTTACCTCGGGGTCCTTGCACGATACCGGAACGGCTCCGGCGTTGCGGTCACGAGGACCTGCTGCGACAGCGCCGTCAAGGTCATTACGGGGTCCGCCGGGAATGCGCAGGTCAACTATACCCAGGATTTCTCCTGCGCGCCTCCCGAGGCGCTTCCGGTCGGGTTCGTTTTTGTTTCACCCGGCGTCTTCTCGGACAGTTCCTGCACCGTCTCTTTGGGAGGAACTCCGCTCGAATTGGCAGTGAGCGCAAGCGGCGGCACGTTGTTCGTAAATCTGCAGATCCAGTCAGTAAGCCCCTAACCCGGACAAGCCGGAAAAGATTATTGGCCACCGAGTTCATAGAGAACACAGAGGAAAACGAAAACCAGGCTGGATTTATAACTACTTTCAAGGTCTTCTCTGTGCCCTCTGTGTTCTCTGTGGTAAAATTCTTCTGGCCATTTTGAGTAGAATTTGATTCTTTAGTAACTAGCGAAGGGACCGGCATGAAGAATATATTGTTCGATCTGAGAGGACAGGGGCTGAACGTGCTGATCACCGACGGGAAGACCGTCCAGTACCGGAAAAGCTGCGAACGCTTTTCCCTTCAGGACAAGGCCCTTGCCGGAAAGGTCCTTGCGGACATCGGCAGTGAATCGGGCGTCAAGCTCGACAAGGCGCATCTCATCCTTCCTGCCGAAGATGTGGCGGTCTCCATCCAGCGGACGCCGCTCATGTCCGGTGCGGACGCCGAAAAGGTCATCCGGAGAAGAATGGTCAAGGAGACCGGGGACGCGTCGCCGATCCTCGGCGTGTATCCGGCAGTTTCGGGCGGAGGCGACCGCCAGGCATTCATCGTGGAGACCGTCAAGCGCGATCCGCTTTCCTCACTGGTCGGATTTTTCGGGGACCTCGGTATCCGGATACAGACCGCCTCAACTGCCCTCCCTTCGAACCTGAAAGCGCTGCACCAGATCCAGGGCGAGGCCCTTCACGCCATCGCACTCCTGGAGATCACGAAAGACTACATCGAACTGACCGCACTGATGGGAGCCCAGGTCCTCTTCTATCATAAGATGTCCATCCCCCCCGTCGACCGGGAAAAGGAGCTCGAAGAAGGCAAAACGCCCGAACGGATCGCGAAGCTGCAGGTCTACCGGACGGCCGAACTGGTCTATACCGCGCATGCTGCGTACCAGCACGACCACCCGGACACACCGCTTGCTAAATTGTGGATCGCCGGGTCGGGCAGCACGCTCTCCGGCATCAGCGATGTGGTCAAGGAATCAACGGGCTTCGACGTCTCGCAGCTGAACACCTTCGGGGAATCGGTCGAGGACGGCTATCTCTACACCGCGCTCCACGGCCTGGCCCTGGGCCTGCTCGACGGGACCGCGGTCAATTACCTTCCCCGGGACCTTTCCTGGCAGCTCCCGCTGGGAAAGACCGCCCGCATGGCGACGGCCGGTGCGATCGGCCTGGTCCTCATCGTTACCGCTTTCGCAATGGAAACGCAATACGGCAGAACAAAGGCCCTCCTGGAGACCAGGCTCCGTGAATCGACCGCCCGCGAGCAGCCGGGCAAGGGAACAGACCCCTATCTGCGTAACCGGCAGTATCTGACGCGCCTCATGTCCTCACAGACCGCCTGGTACCCGATGCTCGGCTATCTCGCGGAAAAGACGCCCGACGGCGTGTATATCGGCGGTCTGACGTTCCAGGTCCGGCAGGAAATCCCGTCGCTCGAGATCGACTTCGTGACCCCCTATCCTTCCCAGGTCGGGACCAACAAGCTGCTGACGCGCATCATCGCCATGATCGACGGATTCAGCGGCTTGCGGCGGCGCGGTGAACCGTCGATCTCCATCATCGGCCAGGGCGGGGACAAGCTTCTGCACTTTAAAGTCGCGTGCGAGGTGACCCCTTTATGAAAAAATACGGGACTATCATCTTTCTTGCAGCCTGCATCATCCTGGTCGCCGCTGTCGCCTTCTATGCCGGCGGGCGGTTCCGGGGAATATCGGCGATGCAAAAACGCGTCGCGGAGCTGGAGCAAAAGCAGAAGGAGGCGGAGTCTCCGGAGAACGTCGCGGCCCTCGCGATGCTTCGGAAGCATTTCCCCGAGAAGGCCGACGTATCTTCGTTCGTTGAGAGCATCTACATTCTCGGCCGGAGGGCCGGGCTGGAGAACATGGACATCGTCACCCAGGCCGTCTCCAAACAGAAACCGGTCCGGAAGACCTCGTCGCCCGATGCTGCCCCGGCGTTCGTACTGACGGCCTATCCGGTCAAGGTGACCTTCGAAGGGGACTACCGGGCAGTTGCCCAGTTCGTCCGTGAGATCCAGAAACTGGAGCGATACAAACGCATCGTTCAAATGGAAATGAAGCCGTTGAAATCCACAGTAAAGACCATCATGACCATCGAGCTCATGGCATACGAGGTGGCTCATGCTGCGTAATAAATATGTTATTGCGGGCCTCGGTGCTGTTCTGTTTCTCGTGCTTGTCTACAACATCACCTTCTTCTCCGGGCGCAAGAAGGGCATCGATCGCCCTTCCGCGGCTCCCGGGACCACCGTACAAGGCGGCGGCGACAGCACCTCACCGGTCCCCGCAAAGTTTCCGGAAAGCAGCGTGGCCGGGGAATGGCGTCGCGACCCGTTCTGGTATCCCGGCGGCAGATCGCGCGGCGCGCCGCAGGCCGGAAAGAAGACGCCGGGGCTTCACCTCGAAGCCACCATGGCCAAGGGCGGAAAGGCCTATGCCATCATCAACGGCGATATCGTGGGGATCGGCGAGCGGTTCCATGGTTATATCGTTACAGAGATCGGCGACCAGTTCGTCAAACTCAAAGGCCCCGGCGGAACAAAGACCCTGAAACTTACGGGCGACCCGACCGAGAAGGAGTAACACCATGCGGACAAAGACACCCTTGCTGCTGTTGACCGTAACATGCCTGCTGTTCTTTTCGTGCGCGGCGCCGCGACCTGCGAAGATACCCGATACCATGGCACTGTACAATATGCCGCCGGAGGAAGTCGCGCCTCCCACCGAGCAGGTGAAACTGCAGGATGAGTTCGCAGGGCTTGACACGGGCAAAACGTATTCGCTGACCGTGAAGAACGCGGAGATCAAGGACACGCTCCTTCTCCTCTCGCGACAGACCGGGTATACGATCATTGCCGACAAAGATGTGTCCGGCAGGGTGACGACCGATTTTCAGGACAAGACACTTCGGGATATCCTCTATGCCCTCTTGAAACCGTCAGGCTACTCGGCCTATGTGGAAAAAAACGTTATCCATGTCAGCAAACCGCGCCTGATCACCCGGACCTTCAACGTCAACTATAACAAGGGCAAACGGTCCTCAACGAGCACGATGAACGCGTCGGTGTCCGAAGGAGGTTCCTCAGGGTACGCATCGGCGGGAGGGAGCATCAATCTTAATCTGTCCACCGGCACCGGGGGAAGCGGCGGGTCGACCGGATCGTCCGGTTCCTCGTCGGGCCAGCAAGGCAGCGTATCGGTAAGGACATCGGGAGAATCGGATTTCTGGTCTGAAATGATCCGGGGGCTCGAGATCATGGTCTTTGGGGACTCGGGAGGCGGAACTGTCCACAGCGGCGGCAGCAGGGCCGACAAGACCGGCAGAAAGCTCGTGGTGAACGATCTCGCCGGGCTGGTCTTTATCAGTGATTATTCCGACAATATGGAACGGATCAAGACCTATCTGGAAGATGTGGAACGATCGGTAAAACGGCAGGTGCTTATCCAGGCGCACATCGTGGAGGTGTCGCTGAACGACTCCTTCGCCTACGGCATTGACTGGAGCTATCTGAGAACGATCGACGGCAGCAATCCGACGACGGTGAAGCTGTCCCAGGGCCTCATGCCGCCCGTTCCGTCCCAGGTCTTTCAGCTCAATATCGCCAACAGCAAGGTCTCCGCGCTCCTCGATGCCATGAAGGAGGTTGGCCAGGTAAACACCCTTTCCAGCCCGAAGATATCCACCATGAACAACCAGAAGGCGGTCATCAAGCTCACCACGAAAGAGGTGTCCTGGCTTTCGAACGCCGTCTACAACGCACAGGGACAGGTTTCCTTCAAATATTCCACACCGCAGGTCGATGAGGTCGGGATCTTTCTTGATGTGACGCCGCAGATCAATGAAAAAGGCACCGTTTCCATGCAGATCCATCCGAGCATCTCGGAAAAATCGAAGACCTCAACCTCTCCCGACGGGACCAGCAGCAAACCGATCATCGACATCCGCGAGGTCGATACCATGATCGAGGTGAGGAACGGGGAAACGGTCGTGATCGCGGGCCTCATCGTCGACAAGATCATCGAAACGAGGAGAAGCGTCCCCTTCCTGGGAGACATCCCGTATCTCGGCGCGCTCTTCCGTTATACATTCCAGGAAAAGAAAAAGACCGAGCTCGTCATTCTCATCACGCCCTACCTGCTTACGGAAAAGACGATCGCCGAGATCAGGAAGGAGCATGAGGAACGATTAAAGAAGGCCGGTCGTGATTTTTCGGCCACCCCGCTGACCCGGTAAGCGGCAAGCGAGGGACTGGTAAGCGACCGAGAGCGAGCGGCATGTGCCGTTCGCTCTCGTTGTTTCCATCCTGAAAGTCGCTCAACCGTTGTGCTGTTCCTTGCAGCAACCCCCTCCTACATCGCATCCACGGCAGTATCCCATTCCAGGTCGCCGATCAGCGACCACTGGACAAAGTTCCGTATCCTGTTCTTCGTATCCTCGGGGATATCGACAAAACGAAGGCCCATGCCGGGTTCCGTTTCCAGGATCGCGCCGAGGCGGGCCGCCCGGACCACCGTACCGGCGACCTGGATAATATCGGGATCAAGGGGTAGCGTGAACAAAAGATGCAACACTGTATTTTCCGACAAAGGTTCATGCGTCCGGAGGTACATTCCGCCCTCGGATATGTTGACGGCGCTCAAATATTGCTGGGGGACCCGTTCCTGGATCTCAACGCGCATGCGGACCGGCACCCGCGGTGTCTTCCTCGGCTCCTCGCTTAGTTGCCTCAGGACGTCGTAGAGCTGCGCAATGTCCACGATCGGCTTGCTCACGACAGCAGCCCACCCCTCGGGAAGCAGCGACTCCGGCAGGGTATAGTTATTGGTGGTCATGAGCGCCACCCGGGGAAGCTCCGCGAGGGACGGATCGGCCCTCATGGCAGTTGCCGCTGCGATCCGCTCATCGTCAGGCAGGTCGGCATCGAACAGCACCAGCGAGAATTCCTCCTTCTGCGCCAGCAGGATCCCCTCACCGACGGTCTTCGCCAGGACCGGCGCATACCAGATGCGGTTGAGCACGACGCCCAGATACATCTGGCCCACCGATGACCGGCAGATTACGAGGACCTTCTTCTTTTCGTTCATGGAGTTTCTCCCTCGATGTGCCTTGATCTCGCCGACCTCACGCCGCGGTACTGCCCTGCCGTGATGCTTGCCCCGCCTCTTCCGTTAGTCCTGGTGCTGGTTATAGATCTCGTCCATCAGGGGCGCGATCTTCTTGAACGCCTCGAGGACAACGGGATCGAAGTGCTCCGGCATGGTCCTTCCGTCCCCCTCGGCGATGATCTTGACGGCCTTCTCATGGTCGAAAGCCGGTTTGTAGGGGCGATGGCATCTCAGGGCGTCATACTGGTCCACGATATTGACGATCCTTCCCTCTATCGGGATATCCTCGCCCCGGAGCCCCCGGGGATACCCCTTGCCGTCCCACCGCTCGTGATGGTTCAAGGCGATGGATGCGGCCAACTTGATCCTCGGATAGGTCGAACCCGACAGGATCTTCTCGCCGATGGACGTATGGGACTTCATGATCTCAAATTCCTCTTTGGTGAGCGTCCCGGGCTTCAACAGGATGCTGTCCGGCGTCCCGATCTTCCCGATGTCGTGGAGCAGGCTGGCAAAGCTGATCTCACCAACGAACTCATCGGGCAGGTCCATTGCCTCGGCCATCTTGCTCGAATAGAACCCGATCCTTGAGATATGCACGCCCGTGTCGGTATCGCGGAATTCAGCCGCTGCCGTCAGTTTCTGCACCATCTCATGGCTCATCTCCTCGAGCTGTTCATAGGCGATGTCAAGCTGAAGCGTTCTCTTGCGCACGTCCTCTTCCAGCCTCTCGTTATACCGGAGGAGCGTGTCCTCGAAAGCCTTGATCCTCAAGAGGTTCTGCACCCGCATCGTCAACTCCGCCTGGTCGATGGGCTTTGACAGGAACTCGTTGGCGCCGGCGGACAATCCTTTCAATTTTGACTCGCGGTCCTGGAGCGCCGTCACCAGGACCACCGGTATGTTCTTTGTCTCCGGGCCCGCTTTGATCAGCCGGCATGCCTCGTATCCGTCCATAACCGGCATCATGATATCCAGAATGACGAGGTCCGGCCTGGCGGCGGCGCATTTCCGCACTCCTTCCCGCCCGTTGGAAGCAAGTTCGATATCATATCCCAAAGCTATCAGCCAGTGGCTCAGAAGCTTGAGATTGTTCTCCTCGTCGTCCACCAGCAGGATCTTTTCGTTTGCCATGGCCAGCCCCCTGTAACAACGGACTCCTGAAAAGCGTCTCCGCGGAACCTGAAACAAATATAGCACAAAGATTAAAGATCCCCGCGGCAAGCTGCGCGGTGTCTTGTCTTTTAATTATCCCCTCCCTGCGATGGGAGGGGACTAAGGGGAGGGTGAAGTATCGGGCGTTCACACTCATCACCCCCACCTAACCTCCCCCATCAAGGGGGAGGGCACTCCACGGGACTTTTACGCGTCCAGCAGCTCCCTCACCTTTGTCAGCAGCATCTTCGGCGAGATCGGCTTCTGGATGAACACGAGACCTTCCTCGATCGCTCCCTGCTTTTTGATCATGTCCTCCGAATATCCGCTCATGAACAGGGTCCGTACCCCGGGTTGTATCTTTTGTATCTCATTGGCCGCGGCCTTTCCGCTCTTCTTCGGCATGATCAGATCAAGGATGACGAGTAGGACTCGGTCACGGTGTTCCAAGAACATCCTGACCACCTCCTCGCCGTCCTCCGCGACAAGCACCGTGTAACCGAAGGACTCAAGGATGATCCTCATCAGATCTCTCAGCGAGGCTTCGTCTTCCGCGATGAGAATGGTCTCGGTCCCTCCCCGAGGTGAGGAGATATCCGCGACAAGCTGTTCGCCGGCCGGCTTATCGCTCTGCGGCAGCAATATCTTGAACAGGCTGCCTCTCCCGACCTCGCTGTACACCTGGATGAATCCTTTATGGTGTTTGACGATCCCGTAGGCGATCGAAAGCCCGAGCCCGGTTCCCTCTCCCACCCCCTTGGTGGTATAAAAGGGTTCGAATATCTTGCCCACCGTTTCCGTGTTCATGCCGATCCCGGTATCGGCAACGGAAATGGACGCGTATTTCCCGGGTGTCCCGTATCCATGAACGAATATGTAGTCGTCATCGATCTCCATCGATCCGGTGGTGATGGTCAGAGACCCGCCCTTCGGCATTGCGTCCCTGGCGTTGGTGACCAGATTCATCAGCACCTGTTCCATCTGTCCGACATCTGCTATTACTATCGTCTCCCGGTCCTCAAGTTTGATCGTGAGCTCGATGTCTTCGCCGAGGATCCGGGATACGAATCTCTCCATGTCGGTAACGATGCTGTTCACCTTGACGGGTCTAATGTCAATGTCCGACTTTCTGCTGAACATGAGCAATCGCTTCGTAAGATTTGCCGCCCGGTCCGCGGCGGAAAGCACCTCGCGCATGCGGTCCCTTGACGGGTGGTCCGCTCCCATGCCATCCAGCACCATGGACCCGTACCCGATTATCACGTTCAGAATATTGTTAAAATCGTGCGCGATGCCTCCCGCAAGCGTCCCGATAGCCTCCATCTTCTGGGCGTGAAGCAATTGTCCTTCGAGTTTCTTCCGTTCGCTGATGTCCCTGATGATCCCCGATGCATGGCGCTTGCTGTTCAGTAGGAACCCGGCCAGGGAAAGTTCGATCGGGAATTCCGTCCCGTCCCTTCTGAGCCCGGCCATTTCCATGGTCGTGCCAAGTTTCGGCCCCTCGCCGCTCTCCGTGAATCGCTTGAATGCCAGCGCATGCGCGTTCCGGAAACGTTCGGGCATGATGAACAATATGTCCTCTCCCATGACATCTCCGGCGCGGTAGCCGAACATCTTCTCGGCTGCCGCGTTCCAGTAAGATATCTTTCCCGCGTCGTCGAGCAGGATGATGGCGTCCGGCGCGGTCCGGGTTATGGCCTGCAGTTTACCTTCGCTGTCCCGCACGGCCTGCTCAGCCTTATTGCGCTGGGAAACGTCCAGCACCGCGCCAATGCTGGCTGTACGGCCCCCAAAGGGCGCCTGCGACTCGTATATCTCGATCGCAATGACCCCGCCGTCCTTTCCCATCCCCCTGATCTCGTACGAGCCGGGCAACGTCATTCCCTCTTTCCGTCTCCGGCGATGCTCCTCGACAATGGCCCAATCCTCCGGGACAGTGAGGTCCCGCGGCGATTTTGTGGTTATCACTTCCTCAGCGGAGTAGCCGAAGAGTGCAGCAAAGGTCCTGTTCACGTATTTGAACACGCCGTCCTGGACAATATAGATGCCGACCAGCGATTGCTCGGCCACGCTCCTGAACTTGTCCAGCGAATCCCGTAACCCTTTTTCCATGGACTTCCGTTCGGTGATATCGCTCATCACATGCACGAACCCTGACGCGGTACTGCTGCTGTCGATGATCGGATCAACCGTGATGTTGAACCACCTGCCGTCCATGAACAATTCCATGCTTTCCCGTTGCAGGGTCTTCCCCGCCTGCACCAACGGAGATGCATCCAGGGGGCCGTTCACGCCGTAGACGACGCTCCAGCATTGTTCGCCCACGATCTGGCTCGAGGATTTCCGCAGGAACGCCGACATGGACCGGTTGCACTGCTTGATAAAGCCCTCTGCGTCGATCAGGCAGACCGGATCGGCAATGGCATCGAACGTTGTCTGCCAGTCCCTGATCGCAAGCACAGCCCGCTCCTCGCTCAGGATGCGCTCCGTGATGTTGGTCAGGGCGGATAGGCAGAAGCGCGTCCCTTTTCGGTCCCGGGCCGCGAGGCTTTCCATCAAGACATAGATGCCATGGCCGGCCGTGCCGGATATCCTTACTACACAGGCTTTCTTTGCCGACGAGGAAAAAACAGCCTCCAGGTGGGCGGCTACGGTGTCCCGGGACGGAGCATCGATGAGGTCCGGCAGGGTGCGGCCGACCAGTCGGGGGAGTTCCCGGCCGAACAGCTCCGCCCCGCGTGTGTTCACCTCGAGGATCAAGCCGCTCTCATCCAGCGTCAGATAGGTTACCGGGGCGAAGTTGTAGAGGTCCGCATATTTGTTCCGCGATTCCTCGATCTCGATCTGGGCCGATTGGAGCAGGTTGTTCTGGATCTCCAGCTCGGTCTGCTGCTTCCGCACGTTCTCATCGGCGCTCTCCCGGGCGAGGCACTCTTCCTTTTCCTGCAGCGCCCGCTTGACGGACGGGACCAGCCGGCCGAGATGGCTCTTCACGACATAATCGGTCGCCCCGTGTTTCAGGCTTTCGACCGCGATCTCCTCGCCCATCGTACCTGTCACGAACAGGAATGGCACTGTACAGTGTTTTGCCGATGCGATCTTCAGGGCGGAGAGACCGTCGAATGCCGGGAGATTATAGTCGGCAAGGATGAGATCGAACTGCTCACGGCCCAGGGCAGCGGTGAAATCAGCGCGGTTAACGACCAGCACGATATCGCACGCTATTCCGCCGGCCGCCAGCGTTTCCCTTATCAGTTCGGCGTCGTTCCTGTTGTCCTCGAGATGGAGGATGTTCAATTTCTTGTTCATGCGCTACCTTTCGTACATAACGTTCACTTCGGACAACAACAATAGCGATTCAAAACACTGATAACAAGAACCATTTTCGCGCAAAGCCGCAAAGGCGCAAAGGAAAGCAAGGAACAATCTCTCAAAAACGGTTTGACATAAAAACCCAGTTAAAACATTTGCATCAGGTCTTTAAAATAATAGCAGCTTTTCTCATTCTTCTGATGTTGTCGTTCTTTGCGCGCTTGGCGGCTTTGCGAGAGACAGCCGTTCGCCATAGCTCTGCAATCTTTCCGCTTGACCGTGTTTCCGCTTTCAGGACCCTCACTTCGTTTTCACGCTCCCCGGCGGCGGTTCGTTGAAGACCGCCCAGAACAGGCCCAGCTCCCTGACCGCATTGACAAAGTCATGAAACACGACCGGCTTTACGACGTAGGCGTTCGCGCCGTTCTGGTAGCTCTGCACCAGGTCCGTTTCCTCGCGTGATGAGGTCAGCACAACGACCGGAATGAGCTTCAGGCTTTCATCCGCCCTGACCTGTTTCAATACCTCATGTCCGTCCAACTTCGGCAGTTTGAGGTCCAAGAGGATGACCGCCGGATTCCCCTGGGGACGGGATGCGTATGGTCCCCGTCGAAAGAGGTAATCGAGCGCCTCCACGCCGTCGCGCGCCACCTCGACAGCATTGGCAAGATTGTGATCTTTAAGCGCTTCCAGCGTCAGCTCCACGTCATTGGGGTTGTCCTCTACAAGAAGTATCTTTTTCAGATCGGCGATCATGTGTTATGCCTCCTTCTTTCCTGGCAGTGAGAAATATATTGTCGCGCCCTTGTCTATGCCGCCTTCGGCCCACGTCCTTCCTCCATGCCGGCTGATGATCCGCCGTACATTGGCGAGCCCGACGCCGGTCCCTTCGAATTCCTCGGAGCAGTGCAGGCGCTGGAACAGATTAAACAGCTTGTCCACGTACTTCATGTCGAACCCGACGCCGTTGTCTTTCACATACACGATGGCATCATCCGCTGTTTCGAACGGAGCGCAGCCGACCTCGATCACGGCCTGCTCACGCTGTCTCGTGAACTTGAGAGCATTGGAAAGCAGGTTAACAAAGACAAGCTTGAGCATCGCCCGGTCTCCGGAGATCTCCGGCAGGTCTCTGATGTCCCATCGGATGTTTCTCTCCCCAACCTCACTTTTCATATCATCGACGGCCTCTTTGAGCGTGTCCCGGAGCCTGACCGAGGACCTCATCATCTCGGTCCGACCCATCCGGGAGAACGACAGCAGGTCATCGACGAGTTTGCCCATCTGCGTTGCTGCTTTCGAAATGACATCCAGATAATGCCTGCTCTTATCGTCAAGTGACTGCGTGCGCTTGTTCAGCAGTTCGACGAATCCGGACATATGCCTGAGCGGCGCGCGCAGGTCATGGGACACGGAGTAGGAAAAAGCCTCCAGCTCTTTATTAGCGACTTCGAGCTGGGCAGTGCGGTCCTTGACGCGTTGCTCAAGTTCCTCATTCATTCTTTTGATCCGTTCCTCAGCCCGCTTGCGGTCGGAGACATCCCACACAGCTGAGATCATCAGCTGTTTATCACGAAGCGGGATGTTCTTTGCGCTGACGAAGGTGGTCTCTGCTCCCCTGCGGGTGATCGGCACGTCTACCCACAACATTCGCTCCGGGTCTCCACTGGCACAATCCTCCAGCACCCTTTTTTTAATTTTCTCTCTGAAGTCAGGATCTTCGTACGCCGCCTCCCAGAAAGTATCCTTCTCGGCAAGTTTCTCTCGTGTTGTTCGGTAGAACCCGGCAAAGTTTTCGTTCATAAAATCAAATTGCACGGCAGGGTCAACGGAATTCACCGCTATGCCGATAGGTAGGTTATCCAGAACTATTCGAATGAACTCTTCGCTTTCTCTCAGCTTCTTCTCCGCGAGTTTGCGATCCGTGATGTCGCGGATATTGCACTGGATGACCTTTTGGTGGTTCACCAGATAGACATTGCTGACGAACTCCACCTCGATCCGCCGGCCATCGGCAGTTTCCAGCGGCATGTCTTCATAACGGATGTATTCCTTCTGTTGCAATTCCGCGAAGTTGTCTTGGTTGGCGACGATATTCTTAAGGAATCCAAGTTCCCATATCTTCTTACCAAGGAATACTTCGTACGAAAAACCCAGCATCTCGATCAGGAAAGCATTCACGTCCACCACCATCCCCGTTTCGGCGTCGAGGATCAGAATGCCGTCTTTGGCCGTCTCGAAGAGTCTGCGGTAACGCACCTCCGAAGCGCGCAGCTCGGCTGTTGTCTCAAATTTCACCCGGTAAAACTGTGCGAGCTGCCGCCGCCAGACCAGCCCCACGCCCCCGCCCGCGCCCATGAGCAGAGCGCCGACCAGCGCGACCATCATCCACAGTTTTTCTCTCATCGGTTCATAAGCCTCAGAGAGATCCATGCGGGAGACCAGAAACCATGGAGAACCGGGAACAGCGCGCACATCGGCGATCACCGGTACACCCGCGTAGTCTCTGCCCTCCATAATGCCCTTCCGGCCCAGGACCGCCTGAGCAGCGGGAAGTTCTTTTCTTTCCAGCGAGCTTCGCAGACTGAGGGCCGTGTTCTTCTGATATCTGAGCTCATTCAGGAAAAGGGCCTCATTTCCTTCCCGCCGGACGAGCAGGGTTTCGGCGGTCTTGCTCGGCGTCGGCCAGCGGTTGAGAGATGGATAGAGGTACTGTTCGGGATCGATGCGCAACGCAAGGGTCCCCACTGCGCGGCCATTGCCCCGATCGTCGAGGATGGGGATCAGCACCGCCAGATAGACACGTTTATCATGTTCATTCCGGTAGAAATCCTCCAAGACAACCTGTTTCGTGCGCTGGACCTCAGCGGCGCGCAGTAGCAGATGGCGTGATATCGGCCGCCGCGCTTCAGGCGCCGACATTCGGTCCCTGCCGATACCATCGAGCAGGAAGACCCGGTCGTATTGATAACTTTTCTGAATATGCTGCAGCCACGCCCGAAGCCTTCTCCCGGTCACTTCATCCTCCGGTCTTTTCAAATAGCTACGGACCAACCCGGAAAAATTCCCGTTCTTATAAAAAAGCGCGGCATCCCCCAGCCGTTCTTTTCGCCAATGAACAATTCCTTCCACTTTCATATCGGCGATGGCGGATAGCTGACGTTCTACCTCTGTACGGTAGCGTAATTCGTAGCTCCGGAAATACATGAATCCCGCGATCACGATACCCGCCGCCAAAAGGACGAACACGAGCACGAAGGTGTACGAGGCGCGTGTGGTGGATTCGACATGCGAACGGGTCGTCCAGGCATGGGGAGCTGCCAAAGCAAGCAGTGCGGTGCCAAGGGCCATGAACGCCATACTGGTCAGCGCTGCCGGAGGAATGAAGGTGCTGCCGTACAGCATCGGCGTTCCGTAGAGATACGCCAGGATGAGCGTAAAGCCGATCGCGATCGTGCAGCAGGCAAACCACCATGCGAGGTTGGCCGCCAGGCGTTGATCGCGCGTCGACGGCAGAGACAGGAGATACGATAGAGACGATAACAGGAAGCAGAATGCCGTGACGGGAGACATATGCCCCACCGGCGTTTCACCCGGCCTGTTCACGATCGTAAAACCGAGATGTTCAGCATCAGGTTGTATACCCCGAAGAGACGAATTGAGCAGGAGCGCCGCCACAAGCGCTCCCGTGGCAGTGATGGAAAGACCGGTCCAATATGCCGACCGGCTGTCCGGAAGACGCGTGCGGATGAAAACAGCAGCGCCATACAGCATGAACATCACCGCCGTGCTCGGCGCCACCGGTATCATGCCCGACCCCAGGCTGACTAAGGTAGGACGGCCAATGACCCATCCGAGAAGAGCGACAAGCCCGATCGCAGCCACGAGAACAGCGCAGATCAGGCACAAGATCCGGTAACGATCCGTCATGTTGCATTCCTCTTCATTATTTTAAGCTCCTCATACGCCTTCTTCTCACAGTCGGGGCACATGCCGTGGGTGAATTCCGCGTCGGAGTGCCTGCTGATATAGGATTCGATCTGGCTCCAGTAGCCCTTGTCATCGCGTATCTTTTTGCAGGAAGCGCAGATCGGCAGCATGCCGCTCAGGGTCTTGACCCGGGCAAGGGCCTCTTGCAGTTCATGAACGAGTTTTTCCCTGTCCTTCTCGGCCTGCATCCTGCGCGTTCGTTCCTTTGCCTCGGCCAGCGCCCTGTTCACCGCCGGCACGAGGCGGGAAAGCCTGTCCTTGATCACGTAATCGGTCGCCCCGCTTTTCAGGGATTCGATCGCCCGTTCCTCCCCGATCTGGCCGGATACGAACACAAAGGGGACGTCCGGGCATTGTTCCTGTCTGATCGCCAGCGCCGACAATCCGTCGAACAGGGGCAATTTGTAGTCAGCAAGGATCAGGTCGAATCCGCCCCGCTCGATGGCGGCGACAAAGCCCTCCCGCGTGTCAACCAGCGCGATGTCGCAGTCGATCCCTTCGTCCGCGAGGTTTTCCCGGATCAGTTCGGCGTCGTTCCTGCTGTCCTCGAGATGGAGAATGCGCAGCTTCTGTTCCATAGAGTTTTTCTTGACAGGATTACAGGATAAAATCCGCTAACGTCAAAGGCTTTTCTTTGTCTTAATACAAGAAAGAGGCTCTTGATCTTATCCGCCCGTATCCTGCCGATCCTGTTATCCTGTCAAAGTCTTTTCTTTAACATTTTTCTTCCAGGTCCAGCCATTGCCTACGCTCAGGGCTTTTCCTTCGTCAACTTATCCAACTCCTCATACACCTTTTTTTCGCACTCCGGGCAGATGCCGTGGGTGAACTCCGCTCCCGAATGCTCGCTGACATAGGATTCGATCTGGTTCCAGTAGCCCTTGTCATCGCGTATCTTCTTGCAGGAGGAACAGATCGGCAGCATGCCGGAGAGCGTCCGGACCTCCGCAAGGGCAGCGCGCAGCTGCTGAATGAACTTATCGCGTTCGGCCTCCGACAGTTTGCGCTCCGTGACGTCCCTCAGGATCCCCGTGATGCCGAGGAAGTTCCCCTCCCGGTCCTCGATGATCCTGCTCGTGGTCTCAAGGTCCAGGGGCTCGCCGTCCTTCTTTCTCGATGGCATGTAGTACGCGCTGACCGATTTTTTCAGTTTCAACTCCGCCCGGAACGCCTCCCTGTCCCGGACATCCTGCCAGCGGTCCACCGCATTGGTGCCGATCATCTCCTCGGGAGAGGAATACCCGAATATCCTCGCTCCGGCCGGGTTCATTTGAGTGAACATGCCTTCGGTATTGACCTCGTAGACGCCGTCAAGGGTGGAGTCGAAGAGGTTCCTGTAGCGCTCCTCTTTCTTCCTCAGTTCTGCCAGGGTCGTCAACAATTCCGCCGTTCTCATAGTCACCCGCTTGCGAAGCAAGAGGTTCCACAGGACAAGGAGAAGAGCGATGGCAACTATCCCGGCCAGCGAATAGACGATGTTCCGTACGGCAGCCGGATCATCCTGCAGGGTCGTTCCCATCCATTTCTTTCCGATCTCATCATGCTCCCTGGCGGTTATCTTCGAAAAGCCTCCTTCAACAACGCCAAGCAGGTCCGCTCTCCCCTTTTTCACCGCGCGATGGAATTGGCCGGAATAGAGAGGCAGGGAATGCCGATATTCTTTTTCGATGTTGAGCTTATAAAGATAATAGAGAGCAGGCGGTTTATCCATGCAGAATACGCTGATCTCCCGGTTCGCCGCGGCTTGTACGATATGCTTGTAATTGTGATAGGTTTTCAGCGTGGATATGCCGTTCCGCTGAAGCATGTCGATACAGGCGTCGCCGTCCTTGACGCCGACCACGAAACCGTGCAACGAGGCAATATCGGTAATGCCGCTGATATTCTTATGAAAAAAGATCGGGACTTCCAGGGTCGCATAGGGCTTTGAAAAATCATACCGCTTTGCCCTTTCGTCGGTAAAGAATATCGTGTCGATGACATCGGCATTTCCGTCGGCCATGAATTTCCGCGCCTTTCCCCAGTCCATGCCCCGGAGATCGATCTTGATCCCTGTCCGGTCCTCCCACAGGCGCCACTCGTCGACCAGCATGCCCTGCAGGTCCCCTTTCACATCGCGGAAGATGTAGGGCGGATAGTTGTCGTCCGATACAACGGTAATGGTCTGGGCGTTTTGAGCATGTTCGGAAGGCCCCGAGGCAGCGGGACGGCACAGGAGCAGGAGAGCGGACAGCGCCAAGCAAAGAATGAAAGGTCGGGGAAACATAGTTTTATCAGGCTTCGTCATTAAATACTCTTCTTAGCAACTATCGCAGGAACGCTGAACAGTTGAATTGTTTAAGTATATCATGGCGTTACCAAAACTGCCGCGTTATTTCAGGGCTTAATCCTGAAAAAAGCATTTGGATGCGGATACTATCTGATAAGACTGGTAAAAAAATCCAACATATCCTGACAATTATATGATGACTTGCGGCGGGAGTGGTGTCTGTAGGGAGAGTATGACAATATCGGAGGATGACAGCGTTGTTAAGCCGAAAATAAGAATGAGTTTATTTGCGCTTTTTGTGCGTCTTTCTCCGTCCCGCATCTAAAATAAATGATCTGACACGGAGCGGGAGTGGCGGAATTGGCTCCGGCTTGCCCGTTTTAGAGGCATCCGTCTCTAGCGGGGCTTGTCCGCGCTCAGACAATGACATGGGTCACGCGGTTTCTTCCTTCCGCCTTGGACCGGTAGAGCGCCTCGTCCGCGTGCTTGATATACCACGCCCGGTCGCGGTCCCGCGTGATCGGAGCGGACACCACGCCGATGCTGATCGTGACAACGGGTGCCACGTCCGATTTCTCATGGGGGATGGCTTCCTTCTCCAGGCGCTCCCGCAGCGCCTCGGCGAGCAGCAGGACATGCTCGGGCGGCGTGTTTGGAATGATGACCGAGAACTCCTCGCCGCCGTACCGCGCGGGCAGGTCGCTGGCCCGTTTGAAGGACGCCCGCAGCGCGGCGCCGACCCGCTTCAGGCATGCGTCGCCCTCCGCGTGGCCGTAGCGGTCGTTATAGCGCTTGAAGAAGTCCACATCGCACATCAGAAAGGACAGCATATCGGCGGTCCGAAGGCCCCGGCTCAGTTCGCGGTCGATCGTCTGGTCGAGATGCCGCCGGTTGGGCAAGCCGGTCAGGCCGTCCTCGGTGGCGAGCTTTTCGAGCTTGACGTTCGCCTCCTTCAGGTCGGACGTCCGCTCGGCGACGCGATGTTCCAGCTCGGCGTTGAGCGCCCGCAGAGAGTCCTCGGCCTGGCGGCGCGCCGTGATGTCCTCGACCACGACGGTGAATCCCTGCGGCTGGCCGTCGGAACCGCGAAGGATGGCCAGGGACTCGGATATCCAGACGGTCCCGCCGCCGGCGTGAACGTACCGCTTCTCGATGGAGTAGCTGTCCCGCTCCAGCGCCTGCAACGCTCCGAACAATGTGGCTTCGCGCTCCCGGTCGTCGGGATGGGTGAGCGAGGCATATTCCCTGCCGAAAACCATCTCATCCTTGTAACCGCTTATGGCGGTGAACGCGGGATTGACGGTCAGCAGCCTGCCGCGAAGATCGGTGGCGATGACGCCCACCGTCGCCTGGTCGAAGATGCCCCGGAACCGCTCCTCGCTCGACCGGAGCTTTTCCTCGGCCTCCCTGCGCTCGGTGATATCGTCGAAGAAGCCGACCGTGGCAGGGCCGTCCTCAAGCACGACGCGCGTGGTCGCCACATGGACCGGGAACCGCGCCCCGTCCTTCCGCATGCCGATGGTTTCATAGGTCGACGACGCATACATGCCCAGTTCGCGCCGCCGGGCGCGGTCGGCAATGGCATCGCGCATTTCCGGCGCGTACTGGTCGGTCAGGGGCGTTCCCAGCACCTCTTCGAGTGAGGCAAAGCCGAACATCTCAAGGAATCGGGGATTGGCATAGATGGTCTGCACGTTCCTGCCGATCCTGATGGCCGCCGGCGCATGCTCAATGAGCGCGCGGAACCGCTCTTCGGCCTTGCGGTGCTCGGTGATGTCCTCGCCCATGCTCATGGTCCCGATGACCTCGCCGTCAGGTCCCTGGATCAGCATATTGCTCCACCGGATGAACAGTCTCGCTCCCTGTCGGGTCAGGATCTCATTCTCGTAATGCCGGAACCTGCGCTCCGCGTCAGGATCGTCAAGCAGCGCCCGGAAGGCTTCCCGCACGGCCGCTCCGTCCGTTACAAAAAGGCCGAACCAGTCCTTGCCGAGGATCTCCTCTGCCTTCCACCCCGTTGTCTCCAGGAGAGTCCTGTTGCAGTAGATGATCTCGGCGTTCCGGTTCAGGCCCACGGCGACGAGCGGCATATTCCCCATGATGTCCCGGAGCCTGCGTTCGCTCTCGCTCAGCGCCACGATGCTCTGCTCCAGCTCGCGCTCGGTACCCAGCCGGTCGTCCATCTCGCCCTGCATCATCATGATCGCGGACTCGAGCTCGACCGTCCGTTCCCGGATGCGATGTTCCAGGGACTCGTTCGCTTTCTGCAGGGCCTGTTCGGCCAGTGCGCGAGCCCGGTCCTGGCTCGTAAGCCTGCGAGTGACCAGGACCATCATCACAAGCACGACCAGCCAGGTCGCCCCATGGATCATCACACTGCGCCGGTCATCCTCCCGGCTCGAAGCCAGGAACTGATCCACCGGGACGGCGACGCTGATGCCGCCCCGGATGTCTCCGATCTTGTAGCCCTGGGCGGCATGGCACGTGAGGCATCCCGCGTCGGTCTTGAGAGGCCGCATAAGGCGTAGATAGGAGCGTTCGTCGAACGCTGTGATCTCGCTGAACTCCGGCGCCCCGTTCTCGAAAGCTTTCAATGCCCCGGTCTCCCAGGCATCGGGCGCATTGCCGGGATTGATGGGGTTCCGGCTGGTGATGTGACTGCGCACACCGCTGAACTCCGACTGCAGTTCATGCAGCTGGCGCGTGACATAGGCGAGGTTCAGAAGGGTGAGACGCTTCCCCGAGGGCGTGGTTATGTCCCGCTCGGGCAAATGGGACGGAAGGGGATTGGGCGGGGTGGCCGGCGTCACGGGCACATAGACGCCTCCATGCTGGGCGGCCCAGCGCCGGGCAAGCAGGTCCTTCTCGAAAGCCATCGTCGCCTGCTGGAGCGCGAGGTCCGCGGTCTCCGAGCGGTGCCGCGTGAGGTCCCAAAACAGGAACACGCCGACGAACACCGTCCAGACCAGCGCGGCGGCAATGGCGTAGCGCTTGAGCCTCAAAGAGGAATATCTGTTCACGGTCATGGTCAATGGTTACAGTATAGCAGAGGAGATAAGACCGCCTGAAATAAATAAGTGGACAGTCCATCGTCCTGTCCACTCTTGATTTTCGTATCTCCGGGCGCACGGACGGGATCCGGGGCCACAACAACAGCATGGTCTTGCCCGGGATGACAGGTTAATATTCTTTATGCTCTGGTCCAGGCTCGCCTTGCTGAAGGTCGCGACCGCTGATGTGGCATGTGAAGTGTGATTGTAACTCCCCATTCCTCGTTCAAGAAGCAATACGCAACATATTGTAATATTAAGATATTAACGATATCACTATTTTTATTAAACAATTATTATATTTTTTTTGTATACCCTATCTTTTCGCACAAATTTGCTATAATTATCACTACTGATCGACGTTACCTGTCAAGATAGGCCGTTCAGAACGCAGTTCCTGCAGCGCGAGACCATAGTATAAATCCATATATCGTAAGGAGGGCATTATGCAAGTAAGGAAGCAGAGCGGTTTTACCCTGGTAGAAGTGATCGTGGTCGCCGGCATCATTGCGATACTGGCGGGAATTCTGGTGCCGTTGATCCTAAAGGAGATCGATGAAGCAAGGATCTCGCGTGCCGCAGCGGATGTACGATCGATCTCAAATGCATTGATCATTCTTAAAAAAGATACCGGCCAGTGGCCGATCACGGCGACCTGCGGCACTGCAAATACGCTGCTGCAAGGGCAGGGGGCCCTGCCGACGATCGTTGGAACAGGCTGGACCACTACCACGCCGGACCAGTATGACAACTACCTCATGGTCGATGACAACGGATGCTGGCCGGTGAAATGGAAGGGACCCTACCTGGCCGGCGTGAACGCCGACCCCTGGGGCAATGCCTATATAACGAATGCCGACAATTTCCTCGCCGCGTCCGGCGCGGTCTGGATAATTTCCGCAGGACCTGATGGCGTCATCGATACCAGTGTTACCAACAGCACGATCGTCGGAGACGATGTGGGTGCCCGTATCCGTTAGAAAACGACATCCGACTCCGCGATGTGATGCTGCCATCTGATGAGGAGTGAGTTCGACAGGTTCAGATAAGCACATATCATAGGACCATGAAGCGGGGGATCTACCGATCCCCCGCTTTTTTTGTGATCAACGATGAGTGACGACGCGTCCCGCAGTTGGGCGGTTTGTCGGACGGAAATGCTTTGGCGCAGTTCAGAGGGAAGTAACGGGTTCAACGTGTAATTTGAGATCCATCCCCTTTCCCGGCCCGGGAATCAGCGCATCCTGCCCCCTCATCTCAGCGCAAGCCTTATAGCATCCGGATCGGGTAGGAGGCGGGGTCGCCCCCGCCGTCCTCCCACACCACCGTACGTGC
>ERZ1292633.185-Hain-H41-02um-R1-185-length-83306-cov-15_pt1 | contig 83306 bp, 80 predicted proteins | sample MGYA00564406_ERZ1292633 | MGnify/ENA primary metagenome ERZ1292633 (study PRJEB36523, sample SAMEA6512639) | groundwater metagenome | collected 2019-01-08 | study: AquaDiva: Metagenomics assemblies of 32 groundwater samples
CTAGCTCGCTGGAAGCGCCGCCGACGATCCGGAACGCGAGGATTAGGCAAGCCTGGCCGGGGGCGGTTGCGTCGATCGTGTCGAGCTACCACCCGACGCGGATCATCCTGTTCGGCTCGCAGGCGCGCGGGGACGCCGGGCCCGAGAGCGATGTCGACCTCCTTGTGGTCTTCGCCGACGAGGTCGATCGACGCAAGCGGCGTGCGGAAATCCTGGGCCTCCTTCGGAACATGCCGTTCGCGAAAGACGTGCTGGTTGCGACGACCGCGAACGTCGCCCGACCGCTGATCGGGTCGGCGCTGGCGGATGCCATTCGTGAAGGCGTCACCGTGTATGAGCGGTGACCGGTCTCGATCCGCCAAGGACCCATGACCTCAATGACCTCCGGAATCGACTGCCGAATGGGTGGCGGGTGAAGCGATCGCCGCCGGACCTTGGCCGCCTCTCGGCGTTCGCCACAGACAGCCGCTATCCAGACGACATTGCGCCTGTCAGTCCGGTCGAGTCGGCGACAGCGGTCCGGCAGGCAACAGCCGTCGTACGCGTCGTGCGCGAGGACTTCGAGCGCCGCGGAGTCCCGGTCGAGGGACTCGAGCCTCGATGAGCCAGCCCACACTCACGCCGGCAGCCTTCGCCGCGAAGTGGCGCGGCGTGACGACGACCGAGAAGGCCTCGGCCCAGTCCCACTTCATCGACCTGTGCCGGATGCTCGGCGAGCCGACGCCCCACGACGCCGACCCCACGGGCGAGCAGTACGCCTCTGAGCGGCGCGTCACCAAGGCCGGGGGAGGGGAGGGCTTCGCCGACGTCTGGAAGCGCGGCTTCTTCGCCTGGGAGTACAAGGGCAAGTACAAGGACCTGAAGGCCGCGTACGTCCAGCTCCTCAACTACCGCGACGACCTGGGCAACCCGCCGCTGCTCATCGTCAGCGACCTCGAGCGGATCGAGATCCGGACCAACTTCACGGGCCTGTCGCCGGTCCTGAAGATGATCACCCTCGACGAGGCGCCGACGGTGTGCAGGGTGTAGCGTGTGAACGTGAGCACCGCCGGAGAACAAGGAATGGACGCACTCGTCACGCAGAGCGACGATGTCGCGTGGGGGGCCGCCGTGATTGGCGGGACGCGCGTCCCCGTCGGCACCCTGTTCGAGTACCTCGAGACTGGGAAGTCGCTCGATGACTTCCTCGAGCAGTTTCCGACGGTGCCCCGCGATACCGCGGTCGCCATCCTGGAGCGGGCGAAGGAGCAGGTCACCGCCGAGGCCGTCAGCGGTGATGAGCAGACCAATTGACAAGTACGCATAATGCGTAGACCATGCGCCCATGGGATCGATGCTGTCGGAGCCGATGGCGGCGACCGTAATCATGCTGGACGAGGCGGGTGGCGCCTCGCTGACTGAGATCGCGCGGGCCATGGGCAAGCCACCGTCAACGGTTCAACGCGCGATCGAGAGCCTCGTCCGAAGCGACGCCGTGCGACGGGAATCTGATCGCGGCCCGTTCGTCTTCCGACCGAGCGCACCCAGGCGCGCTTTGCGCGAGCTCGCGGAGTGGCGACTCGGCCGCGAGCGTAGTCGTCACTTGCAGCAGGTGGCCGTAGAGCTCGCAGCGAAGAGATCCGGGGTTCCTCGGACGATCACGAACCAGCGAATCCGTACTGCCTGGCCGAGCACGTTGAACTCGATCGTGGCGGCATATGACCCCGTCCGCGTGATCCTGTTTGGCTCCCAAGCTCGTGGCGATGCCAGTCCCGATAGCGACGTCGACCTGCTTGTCGTCTTTGACGAGAAGGTGGATCGACGCGAACGACAGGTGGAGATTCGCCGTCTGCTCCGAGACGCCCCGTTCGCCAAGGACGTGCTCGTGGCGTCCACCAGCGACCTGCCGAATGCCGCGCGCGGCACGGCGATCGCCGAGGCGATCCACGAGGGTGTGGTTGTTTATGAGCGATGACGTCGTGCGCGATGCTCTCGAACGGTTGGGGGTGCAGACCGATGACCTCAAGCCGGAATAGGGGTTCAAATCCTCCCGATCCCGCCGATCGGACCGAGTTCGTCATGGATGAGGACCTGCCCGACTTGATCGCGCGATGCCGGAGGAACCATTGACCCAGCCCACGCTCACCCCCGCAGCCTTCGCGACGAAGTGGAAGGGCGTCCAGACCACGGAGAAGGCCTCCGCCCAGTCCCACTTCATCGACCTGTGCCGGATGCTCGGCGAGCCGACGCCCCATGATGCCGATCCCACCGGCGAGCAGTACGCCTTCGAGAAGCGGGTCACGAAGGCCGGGGGAGGGGAGGGCTTCGCCGACGTCTGGAAACGCGACTTCTTCGCCTGGGAGTACAAGGGCAAGGACAAGGACCTGAAGGCCGCGTACCTCCAGCTCCTGAACTACAAGGACGACCTCGGCAATCCGCCGCTCCTGATCGTCAGCGACCTCGACCGGATCGAGATCCGGACCAACTTCACGGGCCTGTCGCCGGTCCTGAAGGTCATCACCCTCGACGACCTGGCCGCGGACGACCCGTCCGACGCGCTGCGCCTCCTCCGCGACGCCTTCACCGCCCCCGACGAGCTCCGCCCGCGGATCGAGCAGGCGCAGATCACCGAGAAGGCCGCTCGCCACTTCGCCGAGCTCGCCCAGGCGCTCCGCTCGCGCGGCCACGACCCGGACGCGGTGGCGCACTTCCTCGACCGGATCCTGTTCTGCCTCTTCGCCGAGGACGCCGGCCTGCTGCCGAAGGGCATCTTCCAGCGGCTCTCGATGGCCTCCCACGGCAAGGCCCAGGTCTTCGCGACGGCCCTCGGCGAGCTCTTCGCGAAGATGAGCGATGGGGGAGGGCTCTTCGGAACCGAGGAGATCGACTGGTTCAACGGCGGCCTCTTCGACTCGAACGAGGCGCTCACGCTGACCGGGACCGAGATCAACACGCTCCTCGAGGTCAGCCGCCTGAACTGGGCGCTCATCGAGCCGGCGATCTTCGGGACGCTCTTCGAGCGCGGCCTGGACCCCGACCAGCGAGCCCAGCTCGGCGCCCACTACACGGACCGCGACGCGATCTGGGGCCTCGTGGAGCCGGTCATCCTGCGCCCGCTCCGGCGTGAGTACGTCGAGATGCAGACGCAGGTCACCAGGCTGCTCATGTCCGGGCGGAAGGTCACGAAGGCGACGCCGCGCGATCAGAACCCGATCGCGGTCTTCGAGGCCTTCCTCGATCGACTTCGCCGGGTCCGCGTGCTCGATCCCGCCTGCGGCTCCGGCAACTTCCTGATCGTCTCGCTGTGGGCCCTCAAGGACCTCGAGTTCGAGGCCATCCAGTGGGGCTCGCTCGTCCTCCAGCGCCCGATGCAGGTCCCGCAGATCGGCCCGGAGGCGGTCCTCGGCATCGAGATCAACCCGTACGCCGCCGAGCTCGCCCGCGTGACCATCTGGATCGGCGAGATCCAGTGGATGATCCGCCACGGCCTCGGCTACCGCCGCGACCCGATCCTGCGCCGGATGGACCATATCGAGACCCGCGACGCCCTGCTCGACCTCTCCGATCCCGGAAACCCACGCGAGGCCGAGTGGCCCGCCGCTGAGTTCATCGTCGGCAACCCGCCGTTCCTGGGCGCGAAGCTCCTCCGGCGAGGCTTGGGCAACGACTACGCCGAGACGCTGTTCTCGATCTTCGGTGATCGACTGCCGGGCATGAGCGACCTGTCCTCGTACTTCCACGAGAAGGCGCGCTCGCAGATCGAACACGGACGGACGCGTCGCGCCGGACTCCTCGCGACACAGTCGATCCGCGGCGGCGCGAACCGCCGGGTACTTGATCGGATCAAGGAAACAGGCGATGTCTTCTTCGCGCGATCCGATGAACCCTGGATCTTGGCGGGTGCCGCCGTCCACATCAGCTTCGTGGGTCAAGATGACGGGTCCGACCACGAGCGTGAACTCGACGGCCGCCACGTTTCCCAGATCAATCCCAACCTCACGAGCGGCCTCGACATTACCGCGGCGAGGCGGCTCGCAGAGAACGCCGGCGTCGCGTTCATCGCTGACGTCAAGGGTGGCCCGTTCGACATTGACGTTCGCACTGCGGGCGATCTGTTGGAGGCTCCCAATCCCGATGGGCGTTCGAACTCGGTTGTCGTGAAGCCCTGGGTCAACGGGCAAGACATCACCGGTCGTCCGCGTGACATGTACATCATCGACTTTGGTACGGACGCTACGATCGATGCCGCTGCCCTTTACGAAGCGCCGTTCGAGTACGTGCGGAAGGTCGTCAAGCCCATGCGCGAGAAGTCGCTCACCACTGAGGCTGATTGGTGGATCCACGAGCGCGCCGGGCACTCGATGCGGAAGGCTTTATCGGGTCTCACGAGATACATTGCCACACCACTCCTCACGAAGCACCGGTTGTTCGTGTGGCTTCCGAGCGACATCCTCGCCGACCACCAACTCGTAGCCGTCGCTCGAGACGATGACTACACGTTCGGTGTCCTGCATTCGCGAGCTCACGAACTCTGGGCCCTTGCCCTAGGGACGCAGCTTGAGACCCGCCCCCGCTACACGCCCACGACAACGTTCGAGACGTTCCCGTTCCCGCGTCCAACCCAAGAGCAACGCGAAAGGGTAGGGGAGGCGGCCCGCCGGCTCGTCGAACTCCGTGACGGCTGGCTCAACCCTCCCGGCCTCGCCCCCGCCGAACTCGCGAAGCGTACCCTCACCAACCTCTACAACCAGCGCCCCACCTGGCTCGAGCACGCCCACGGCGACCTCGATGGGGCAGTGCTGGCTGCCTACGGCTGGCCGTCGAGCCTCAGCGACAGCGACACTCTCGGGCGGCTCTTGGCTCTGAATCTTGAGCGTGCAGGAGCACAGTCAACAGATCGATTCCCGACTCCATCGCCGGCCTGGGCTGCAGAACGAGAGGAGCAACGTGCCTGAGTTCACGCTGAAGCGGTACGGTGAGCTCTCTCGCGGAGTGCTGGTGCTGCTGAGCAAGTCGAGCGAGGGGCTACCCGCGAGGGAAGTCTTTGTCCGTCTGGAGCATGGTGTTCCTCCGACGCCATTTGAGTTTGAGGACTGGCCGAGGTTCCCGGGCGTCCGCCGCTACGAGAAGACAGTCAGGTTCTCGACAATCGCTCTCGTGAAAGCCGGCTGGCTGATCAAGACCGCCGGAACGTGGGCGATCACACCTCAAGGGCTCGAAGCCGTCAAGAAATACCCCGATCCAACCACGTTCTATCGCGAAGCCAACAAGCTGTACCGAGAGTGGAAGAAGGGGCAGCCGAAAGGCGTCCTCCCTCCCGAGGTAGATGAACCGAGTGACGTCGGTTTCGGTCTCGAACAAGCTCGCGACCTGGCTTGGGAGGAGATCCGAGCGCATCTCGGCTCGATGCCGCCATACGACTTCCAGCAGTTGGTCGGAGCCTTGCTTCGGGCGATGGGCTACCACGTCGCCTGGATCGCTCCGCCAGGCGCGGACGGTGGGATCGACATCTTGGCGTACACGGACCCGCTCGGCGCATTGGGGCCAAGGATCAAGGTTCAGGTCAAGCGCCTCGACTCGAAGGTATCCGCGGAAGGCCTTCGATCCTTCCTCGGCGTACTCGGCGAAGACGATATCGGGATCTTCGTGGGTGCAGGCGGGTTCACGAGCGGTGCCGAAGCAGAGGCTCGTCGCGAGTCGAAGCGAAAGCTGACTCTGATTGATCTCGAGAAGCTCTACCAACTGTGGGTTCAGCACCAACACAAGGTCGAGGAAGCCCACAGGCAACTGCTCCCGCTCACCCCAGTTCACTACCTCGATCGACAGGCGTGATGCCGGTGCCTGTAGGTGCTCAGCCCGTCAGGCTCCTCGTCTTGGCTGTGGGCGTCACTCTGGCCGGGGTTGGCTGCTCTGGTGGCGCGGCACCGCCAGCAGCTCCATCGAGACCGGTCGCATCGGAGAAGGTCGAGCCCACTGTTGCGCCCACGCAGAAGCCTGTACCGAAATCTCAGGAGCCAGCATGGACTGCGCGTCCTAATGAGCTCTTCGCAGAGGATCCGCTGTACGACCTTGTTGATTCGAACGGCCGCAACCTGGCTGGTCGAGACTCGAATGATCTGCGGGCTATTCGAGTCTCCATCAAAGACGGAGTACTCCAAGTGTCACTCTGGGTGCACGCAGCCGCGCTGGGCGATTCAGACGGGGTCGCGTACTCCGTCGTCCTCGGTGTCGGCACCTACGGGTTCGACCCATACGTCACTTGCTACGGCGGTGTCGGCCAGTCTTCGGCAGAACTGCGATACGTGGACGCCGACGGCATGCTCCGCTCGGGGGAAGGCTATCCCTTCGATGGGAGCTGCTCGAGTAAGCCAGGATCCCAGGTCGACTTCGAGATATCACTCGCATCGCTTCCCGATGAGCTCCGGACGTCGAACCTCGCGATCCGCGCTGAGGCGACGTACATAGACATCTATCGGCCCAGCGAGTACAGGACCGATCGGGTGCCTGATGACGCGCCACTGAGCTTGGCCGATCTCCCATGAACGCCCAGGAGAGGACGGCGCTCCGTTCTACGCTCCCGGTCGCCGGCATCGACTTGCCCTGGTCCGATCCCGACGCCGCCGGTGACCTCGTCGACGACGTGAGGGTAGGGGAGTGGCGGATGCCCTGGACCGCCAAGGCCGAGGCCCGCCGCCTCGGGCCCGGCACTCAGAAGTCGGACTTCTGGACGAGCGCGAAAGAGGAGATCGACCAGGTCGGCTGCGTCTACACGGCGCAGGGTTTCGAATTCGACTGCGTCGGCATCATCATCGGCCCCGACCTCGTCTACCGGACGATGGATGGGGGATGGGTCGGCCAGCGCGAGCAGTCGCACGACCGCGTAGTCCGCAGCGGCGTCACCCAGGAGCAGTTCACCGACTTCGTCAAGAGCACCTACCGCGTCCTGCTGACCCGCGGCCTCCGCGGCTGCTACGTCTACTTCATGGACGCCCCGACGCGGGACTTCGTCCTGAGCCGGACGGAGAGGGCTGCGACCATCGTCGCGCGTCGTGCAGCGGAGGTCCACGCACCGTATCAGCTGTCAACACAAGGAGACCGCGTTGGCGGCGAGGACTGACGCCGCGACGGGGCAAGCGCCGAGCGAGGATCGTGACGATACGCGGGCGGACATGGAGAAAGTAGTCGAGCCGCGGTGGCTCCGGGATGAACCCGTCGACCTAAGTAGAGACGACAAGTTCGGCGTCGATCGACTTGTCGACCGGCTCGTGGGGCTGCTCGCCAAGGCCAAGGCGCCGTTCACGCTGTCGCTCTCAGGCGCTTGGGGAGTCGGAAAGTCCACCATCGCGGACAGCATCGTGGAGCGGTTACGGGAGAGAAAGGTTCGCGCAGTCAAGATCGACGCGTGGACGCAGGACGTGACACAGCTGCGAAGGAGCGTCGTCATCGAGGTCGGCGCGGCACTCGCTAGCGGCAGCGACGAGGACCGCAAAGCGATTGCTACGGAGCTTGATGAAGCTCGAGCGACCAAGATTGAGGTCCAGTCGGCCCGGATCGAAGCGCGCGAGCTCGAGCCAACCCTCCGCCAGATTCAGCACTCCTGGTTCGCGTACTTAGCCGTCGGCCTGCTGCTCCTACTGTCGTGGTGGGGAGCCGCCGCGCTTGAGAGTGGCAGCGGCCTGCGGCCGATCTTCATCGCGCTCGCCTCGGTCCTCAGTCCACTGCTCGTGGCGGCCGTGGCCTGGCGGCTGGTGACACCGAGCACGAGTCGTGCTCCAGCGACCGAAGTGTTCCAACTGGCTAAGAAGTTCGAGGAAGTGGTAACACAACGGCCAGCGTTCTTCGGCTACAAGGGGCCCGTCATCGTCGTGGTGGACAACCTTGACCGACTCTCGGGTACGGATGCCTTGACGGCCCTGAGCCAGATCCGAGCGCTGGTCGAAATCTCGGGGAGTCGCTGCATCTTCTTCATCCCAATCGATCGGACCCGACTCTCCGCCCACCTCGGACATGAATTGAACGACCAGCAGGCTGCGACTGACTACCTCGAGAAATTCTTCAACCTCGATCTTCAGCTTGCCCAGCCGGAGCCGATCGATCTCTTCGATTGGGCTTACGACCAAGCGGTTAAGTTGTTTCCAGACGCCGATGAGGGTGATCGCAGAAGCGTGGCCGAGATCGCCGTCTCCGCGGCCGGGCGGTCACCGCGCACGGTCACACGCATCCTCAATGGGACCTTTACTCGTCACGAATCGATCAAGCCGACCAGCGCTATCGCCCTGCGCCAGCTGGTTTTCGTCGAGGGTCTTCTGACCATCGCTCCGGGACTGGCAGACCGTCTTGCGGCTGAGCCACGCGACTTCGTTCATGCACGCCAAAGGTTTGGCGAGCAGAGCGAGGCAATGTGGCAACGAGCGGCGCTAGACGCCTACATCGAAGAGCGCGAAGAGGCAGGACTGAGTGTCTCGTCGGATTCGGGTGTGGAGACAACTAAGAACCAGTCGGGCTTCGACCGCGAGCGCCTTCGCCGCTTCCTCGCGGCCAACCCCGACATCGCGCTAACGCGGGAGCAACTCAGACTCGCGCTCACCCTGCGTGAAGACCGCTTCTGGAAGGACATAACTGAAGCCGACTCGCTAAAGGATGCGCTCGAGATTGGAGACACGACAGCGTTCGCCGCAGCCTTAAACGACCGAAGCCAGCAGGAACGTAAACTCGCGATCGAAAGGTCAGTGCAGTACGTTATCAATACGGCACCGTTTCGACGCGTCGCGGTCCGCGCCCTCGATGCGGTCTCCGTCGAAGCGCAAGCCGACTCAGCCCTCGCCGAACGGCTGCACAGAACGGCCTTGACCCTGCTCGAGGACGCCGACGTCGAATTGATTGCGTCCATCTCGTTGCCGACCGCTGATTTTGTGTTCTGTCAAAGTCGTGACGCCAACGGTGCGGATAGGGTTCGCGGCTCGCTGGTCGCAGCCATCAAGAGTCCGACCAGCCAGCTCATTACGCCGTTGGTGCTGGCCACTCGATGTGTTGCTGATTTACTCAGCGAGCCTGACTTGGCTGCGGCCCGGGAGCGCTTTGCCACGGCGACGCTCGACGAGCAAGCGCCGATATTTGCCGATCCGCCGAGCCGACTTCTCGCAGACGGCCCGGTGGCGAGTGCGATGCTAGAGAGCCTTGGGGGATGGACCCCTGCGGCCACCGGGCAAGGGGATACGCTAGTCCGAGCCCAACGACTGATCGCGCTTGCTGGGGTGGGTTGGGTCGGCCAGACTGAGATCGCGACCCTTGCTGCTCGGCTTCTGCCGCAGATTCCAGAACTTGCGGCAGCACCCGAAGGCCTCGCGTCCTTGGGCGTAATCACCGAGCTCATGTCCCTGGCGCAGCCATCCGGCGAGTTTGATCAGTTTGGGACGCAGCTCGCCAACCTACGGATGCTTGGTGGCGAGGATGTCTTTCGGTATGCGTTGCGGGTACCGATGCAGGCGGCTGCGACCGCATCGGTCGGGTTGGAAATTCAAGCTTGGATGCAGAGCAGCCCCCCAGGGCAGATCCAGCCGCTTCTCGAGGCAGACCGCGATCGGTTAGAAGTGGCGCTTCCTACCTATCGGCAGGTCCTGCTCGATCTGTGGGAGTCCAAGGGCGATGTCGCTTACGCGGAGCTAGCTGTCGCGGGGGACGCGGCGCATATCGGTGACGTCGCCGCGAAGTGGGGCGCCCTACCACCAGCCAGCTGCCTCCAACAAGCGGTTCCGGCGCTTAACCTCACCGCCGACGTCGGCGACCGACCCGCGGTTGATGCGTTCATCGCCCAGATTGTCGCGCGGATTCCAGCGATCCCGTTCGGGGGCTTTCCCGAGATGCCCACTCTTGCTGAGTGGCTTGTGCGCCGCAAGTACGAGCGCCGGTCACTAGCGCTTGCCCTCGAGGCGCGCGTGCGAGCCGCGCCAACGCCTACCGAAACTACGGATCTAGTGCCGGCTCTTATAGGCACGGCCGATGTGTTTGGAGGCAGGCAGCGCGCTGGACTCGCCGAAGCAATCGCGGAGCCACTAGTAACTCAGAACACCGGAGAGCCCGAGCAGGTAGCCTGGATCGCCGAACACCTAACATCTCGTACGACTCGGGAGCGCTTGGTTGTCCAGCTCATCGAGCGGGGGTTGTCCATTGTCCCCACGCTTGAAGCCGTTCGCCGAGCTCGCGCGCAATTCGACTCAACTCAGGTATTCGAGGCTCTGGTCTCGCGCGCTAGTCGCGAAGCCGACGAGGCTAACGCGTTGGCCGACCTCGAGGCGGCTGACTCCTGGCAACGCCCAGCACCTGGATCGGGATCTGACGCTGCAGCGAGTCTCGAATCTGTCCGACGAGCCTTTCCCAACCTGGCGGAGAAGACGTACGAGCTGCTTCCGCCGGTCAGACAGACATAACTTACCTTATCGGAAGTACCTGTCGACGGAAGGGCGCGAACTCCTCACCGGGATCCGTGCCCGGGTCGAGCCGGCCTGAACGGCCGGGGTCCTATGCCGGCCCGGCGAGGAGCACGTAGATCGAGTCGCCCGTGGCGCATACGGAGTAGCCGTGGAGCGTGTACCCGCGGAGCACCTCGCCGTCCCGGGCGACAACCCGGCCGGTCGGGTCGCGAACGACCGGATCGCTGGTCGTGCCACCACGAAAGCCCTCTGACCACCACACGTGGTACTCGGTTCCGTTCGCTGTGACGGCAACGACGTCCTCGTCGGCCGCGGAGTCGATCCTGAACGTCAACGGCAACTGCGCGGCGGCCAGCGGGCAGAACTCGTCAGCCGTGAACCGAAGCTGGATCGCCGCCTGGGTCGGCGACGGCGACGGCGATGCACACCCGACCAGTGCAACGCAGACGATCGCAAACAACGCAGACCTGATTGTCATGTTCCCCTCCGCGTGAGCGCTGCTAGGCCGGAAGAACCTCGATGTCATACGCATCGAACGCGGCGTCTCGCGTGACGAGGATCGCGTCGAGTCGCGCCGCCTGGGCGATCAACATCCGATCGAATGGATCCCGATGGTGCGCAGGTAACCTGGCTGCTGCCGTGGCGTCGCCGCCGGAGACGGGAAGACACGTGAAGCCTTCGGCATCGACGATCTCGAGCAGGTCGGGTGGTGCGAGCAGCTTTCCCTGGGCGCGCTTGATCTCCAGCTCCCAGATCGTCGCGGCGGAGACGATGATGTCGTTGGCAGGATCCGAGATGGCCGCGCGAGCGTCGGCAGCCAGAATCGCATCGTTCCGCGCCCACCACAGGAAGGCGTGCGCATCGAGTACGAGGATCACCCGGCCGAGCCCTCGAAGTCGCGTGTGATCTCCTCGTTCACGGCGTCGAAGTCCGGCGCGATCGTGATCTGATCGCGCCACCGACCGGGAACGCGCGGCGCCGTCCGGTCCCGGTACGGGACAAGTCGCGCGACGGGCCGCCCGGCTCGGGCGATCACGACCTCCTCCCCCGCCTCGACCCGCTCGACCAGGCGTGAAAGGTGCGTCTTTGCCTCGTGGATGTTGACGGCGTTTCCCATGCGTCGAACGATACGGCCTGAGTCAGGGCTAGTCAAGGTTAGTCAACCAACGGCGGCCGTCGGTGACCAACACCGGCACTGGCCGCTGGGCGCCGGGATGAGCCGGGGTGCTACTTGATGCTGAAGTCGAAGGTGGCCTCGGTTACGCCATCGCCTCCGATGAACCAGGAGCCAGGTGTCAGTCGGAGCGTGTAGTCGCCGGCAGGCACCCCATCGACCAGGAACCGCACGTACCGGTCCCGCGTAGGGTACGCGACCCGACGTTGCGGCATGAGGCACTAGATCGGCTCGAGGGCCAGCCGCGGGGATGTTGACGATCCGAAGTGGGCCGTCACCGCCTCGATGATCGCCTCGGCATCCGCGATGAGTCGGTCGGCCCGGGTTCGATCCACGAGCTCCGACTCGTCGTCCGGGTAGCGGCCTTTGATGCGGGCCGCCTCGAAGGCTCCGAACGCCACGTTGGCGAGGGCGGTGCGGACCCCATCCGGAGCGAGCAGCAACAGGCCTGCCAGATCGTGGATCCACGGCGGCTCGCGTCCGATGGTCGCGATCGACGCCTTGAGCGCCTTCTCGGCAGCCTGATGGGCCAGGTACGCGGCGAGGCGCGGCGGCGCGTCCGCGGCCTCCAACATCGCACGCGCACCCATCACGTCACCGCGTGCAACGCGCAGCAGCCAGTTCGCGCGGTCAGGCTGCGCCATGACGCTCGTAGATGGTCACGCCCTCCTGGAGTGCCCAGTACGTCAGCCCCACGGGCCGCCCGGGAACGCGACCCTCAACCTCCTCGGTCGTGGCCGCGACGATCTGGGCGAAGACCGGGAGCTTCGCGAACGAGAGGCGGACGTCTCCCTCGATGGTCCAGCGGTCGTCGATGGTGTCCAGCACGACGAGCAGCTTGTACTCCGCGTCCTGGTGCCGGTCGCCATGGGCACGCGGGCCGAAGAGCACGATCCGAGCGGGATCGAAGCCGCGCACGATCCGGCCGACGATGTGGGGAAGTCGCGCATCGATCACCGGAGCCGGCACAGCTGCGGTCGCCGGGGACCTCATGGCCGCTGCGGACCCGTAGGCGGCTGCCGCCTCCCCTACTCGATGGCCGGCCGCCGCTGTGGCCTCCGGGGCGACCTCCGGGGCGACCGGTTCACGCGTATCCGCTGCCGACGAGATCGAGGGCGTCGGGCTGATCGCGCCGGCGAGCGCCGCCTCGTCGATCATGTGCTGGCCGCCGACCTTCCAGGCTGCGAGCCGGCCCGCCCGGATCCAGCGCCGGATGGTCTCCGGATCGCGGCCGGCCCGTTTTGCGGCTTCGGCGACGGTCAGCATCGTCGTCGCATGCTACGACGTGCGACGACAGACGTCAAGCGCAGGTCGCCGACGCAAGCCGCCGTCACGCGAGCCGGCACGCCCAGTAGAAGAAGATCGGCAGGTCGAACGCGGCGTGCAGGGCGATCGGCACGAGGAGCGAGCGCGTCCTCACGACGACCTCGCCGGCGATGAACGCCCCGACGAACATCAGCGCGAGCACGGGCAGCGGCGACCCCACGAAATCGGGGCCGGTGTGGGCGAGCGCGAAGATCGCGGCCTGGGCGACGTTGGCGCGCCGCGAGCCGAGCGCCGGCATCAGGCCACCGCGCAGGACGCCGCGATAGGCGACCTCCTCGGCGATCGCGTTGGAGAGTCCGAACACGAGGGCCGGCACGATCGCGAGCGGCGCGAGCTCCAGTTCGAACCGACCGAAGAACGCCTGCGCGGCGAGCGGGCCGATCACCAGCGCACCGACGGCGACGGCGACGGTCAGGGCGAGCAGCGTACCCACGAGCGCTCCCGATGGGCGCTCGAACGAAAGCACGGCGGATCGCGCGAAGGTCCGCAGGCCCAGCAGCGCCGCCAGCGCGGTCACCACCGCGGTCATCTCCGCCAGCCGCCACAGCGCGACCGGCGCCAGCGGATCGGTGCAGTCGCCGGCGGTCGAGACCGGGGCGTCGGCGCCGCCCCAGGCGATCGCGACGGCGACCGGGATCGCGGCGGCAATGAGCGCTGCATCCGTGGGTCGCCGCGTCCGGATCGCGATGAACGCGGCGACCAGGACGACGAGGACGATCGGTCCGGCCGGACGGGCAAGCGCCGCCACCGCCAGCAGGGCGAGGACGGCGAGCGCGCCAGGCATGGTGCGCAGCCTACCGCGGCGGGACATTGCTCCCGGTGATGAGGACGAGCGCCGGACCGGCATCCCGCCCCGGGTCGGCCAGGAGTGCCGCCCAGGACGCGGCCGCGGCGCCTTCGACCGTGATCCCGAGGGCCTCGGTGAGCTCCGCCTGCGCCTCGCGCAGCGCCGCCTCCGAGACCAGGACCATCTCGTCGACCCGCCCGACCATCATGTCGAGCGCCTCGGACACCGGGACGCGGGTGGCGATGCCCTCGGCGAAGGTGGCCGCCGTCGCGGTCTCGATCGGGGTCCCCTGCCGCCACGACTCGGTCATCGACGGCGCGGCGTCCGACTGCACGCCGATGACCCGCGTCGCGGGCGCCGCGCCCCGCAGCCACGCCCCGACCCCCACGATCAACGCCCCGTTCCCCACCGGGATGTAGGCGGTCGCCAGCTCGGGCAGGGTCCCGGCCAGGACTCCGTCGGTCAGCTCCACGGCCAGGGTTCCCGCGCCCGTCGCGACCCACGGCTCCTCGCCGTCGACCAGCAGGACGGCACCGTTCTCGCGAGCGTAGGCCTCCGATGCGGCCCGGGCGGCATCGAAATCGTGGCCGGACTGGATCACCGTGGCCCCGAACGCGCGCATGCGATCGAGCTTGGTCGGGTTCCCGTGCTCATCGGCGAACACGACCACCGGGATCCCGAACGCGCGACCGGCGAACGCAAGGCCCTGGCCGAAGTTCCCGGTCGAGGCGGCCACCACGGCCAGCTCCGGACCGATCCTCCCCGCTCCTGCCAGCTCGCGGACCGCGAGCCAGGTCCCGCGGCCCTTGAAGGCGCGGATCGGGTTGACCGATTCGACCTTGACGATGACCGGGATGCCGGCGCGCCGCGAGAGCCCTTCGTGGACGAACTGGGGTGAGCCGGTGAAGGCCGGGTGGATCCGAGCGAGCGCGGCCCGGATCGCGGCGGGTTCGAGCTCGGGGTCGTGTCGGGCGGAGATCGTCGTCATGGTTGGCCTGCGCCGTGCGGCGGACAACGAAACGCCCGAAGGAACCGCCGATCCCTACATGTTCCCCACATCCGATGCAAGCACTGGATGCAGTCGCCGGTGCAAGCACCGACCGGATCACTAGTGGTTCAGGGCCCCTTCGGGCAAGACCTACGATAGGCGACGTGCCACCGCTCTGGCTACCCGGTTATCCACGAGTTTCGAGGAAAGTCGGAACCTCCGGAACACGCTGTCCACAGCCTATCCACGAAATGCTCGAGATCCTGCGAAACGGCCCTCAACTGCCCCTGTCGGCGCTGGTCTCGAGCGCCCACGAGGGCTCCGACGACTCGATCCACGGCGGGAGGCCTTCGGCATCGACGGTGACGATCTGCTCGGCGCGAGCTGGGTCGTCGGTGTCGCGCACGACCCATCGCCCGTCTCCGATTCGCGTCCACGTTTCTCGCCGCTCGGCGAGCGCGAGCCGGGCATCGACGGTCACCGTCGTTCGGGCGCTCGTCTCCCCCACCCCGACCCCGCCGCGCAGCGCGTGGGCGACGGCCAGGCGCGGAACGGGCGAACCGGCGACGCCAATGTCGTGGTCGGCCGTCCAGGCGACGCGAATCGGGGTTACGCCCTGGTCGGAGACGACGTTTCCGTGGGCCCTCCCCTCCCCCGCCTCGGGATGGATCGTCAGCAGCCCCGACGGCGTCGCGAGCTCCAGGCGCGCGAACGAACCACCGGTAGCGATTTCGAGCAGCCCGGCTTCGACGAGCCCGGTGGGGCCGACACGGTTCCAGCGCCAACGCCGGCCGTTCCGTCCCTCCGCGAGCGACCAGAGAACGATCCCGCCGTCGGCGAGGGCGAGGCGCCCCGCCCGACGGACCGGCTTCGTCATCCCGGAAGGGCCGCCTCGTCCGGACGTGCCGCCCCGTCCGGAAGAGCCGCCCCGTCGCGCTGCTCGGCAGCCCATCGCTCGGCGGCGCCCACGACCTCGCCGGCGAGCCCGGGCGCCAGGCGACCGCGAAGGTGGACGTCGCGCTCGCCGTACTCGGTGTCCACGGAACCACGCTCGCGGATCCGCGACAGGATCTCGCCCGCCGCGTACGGCAGGTGGACATCGATCTCGACCCACAGCGACATGAGAAGGTCCGCGATCGCGACACGCAGGTCGTCCAGCCCCGCCCCGGTGAGCGCCGACAGGAAGACCGCGCCGTCCACGACTTCGCCCGGGTGCCCGACGCCGTCGTCGTTCGGCGGCAGGAGATCGGCCTTGTTGAACGCCACCAGGCGGGGTTTGTCGCCCGCGCCGAGCTCGTTCAACACCGCCTGCACGGTGGCGCGATGCTCGGCGAAGTGCGCGTCCGATGCATCGACGACCTCGACCAGCACGTCGGCCCGGTTGACCTCCTCGAGGGTGGCCCGGAACGCGTCGACGAGTTGGTGGGGCAGCTTGTGGATGAACCCCACGGTGTCGGTCATGATCGCGCTCTGGCCGTCGCCGAGGCGCACCTGGCGACTGGTGGGGTCGAGCGTCGCGAACAGCTTGTCCTCGGCGAGGGCGACGGTCGATCCCACGAGCGAATTGAGGAGCGTCGACTTGCCGGCGTTCGTATAGCCGACGATGCCGACGGTGGGCACCAGTCCGCGCTCGCGCCCCCGGGCGGCCGTCGCGCGGGCCTGCCCGACCTGATCGACCCGCTCCTTCATCTTCTTGATCCGCTCACGAATGAGCCGGCGATCCGTCTCGAGCTGGCTCTCGCCGGGTCCCCGGGTGCCGATGCCGCCGCCGGTGCGCGACAGGTGGGTCCACAGTCGGGTCAGGCGCGGCAGCTGGTACTCGAGCTGCGCGAGCTCGACCTGGAGGCGTCCTTCGTGCGTGCGTGCGTGCTGCGCGAAGATGTCGAGGATGAGCCGGCTGCGGTCGATGACCTTGACCTTGAGGAGGCCCTCAAGGGCCTTCTGCTGGGTCGGCGACAGCTCGTCGTCCGCGATGAGCAGGTCGAACCCGGTCTCGTTCTTGGCCGCCACCAGGTCTTCCGCCTTGCCCTTGCCGATATACCAGTTGGGATCGGCGTGGCGCCGGTTCTGCCACTCCATGCCGACGACGGTCGCGCCGGCCGTTTCCGAGAGGTTGGCGAGCTCCGCGAGCGAATCGGGCGCGGTCCAGCCGTCTTCCCGGCCGGTGTCGACGGCAACCAGGAACGCGAGCTCGGCGGGCGGCGCGACGTCGATGAGTTCGCTGCGGCTCATGGGCGGCCAAGGATAGCCTCGGCCTCGCCGGAGCGCGTGGGAGGGGCTGGAGCGATCAGCCCGCGTGCGACGGCCACGATGGCCGGCAGTCGGTCGGCCCTGGACGGATCCATCCAAGCGATGTCGGGCTCGGAGCGGAACCAGGTGCGCTGGCGGCGCGCGAAAGCGCGATTGCGCTGGGAATCGGTGGCGATCGCCTGGTCAAGCGTGGCCTCGCCGTCGAGCACGCTCCACGCCTCGCGGTAACCGATCGCGCTGAACGCGGGGAGGGCCGGGTCGTACCGTTCGCGCAGGGCGGCGGCCTCCTCGATCAGGCCGTTCACGAATTGCTCGCGGGCGCGGGCGACGATCCACGCATCGTGGGTCTCGGGAGGAACGCGCAGTCCCACCCAGGCGTGGGGCGCGGCATAGCCCCGTGGCGCCGGCAACGGAGCGTCGCCGCGGATCTCGGCAATCTCGAGGGCGCGGGCGACGCGACGGGGATTGCGCAGATCGAGTCCCGCGGCGAGCGTGGGCGCCAGCTTCTGGAGCCGCTCGACGCTCGCTTCGAGACCGGATTCGAGCAGATCGGTCTCGATCCTCGCACGGATCGCCGCGTCCGAGGGGAGCGCGTCGGTGTCCAGGCCGCGAGCGATGGCGCGCAGGTACAACCCGGTGCCACCGGCGAGGATGGCGAGTCCGCCCCGGCCCGCCGCTTCGGCCCTGCCGGCGATGTCGCCGAGGACGTCGCGGGCATGGGTGACGTAATCGGCGACCGTGAACGGCTGGTCCGGATCGACGAGATCGAGGCCGTGGTGCGGGACTCGCGCCCGATCCTCCGCGGTCGCCTTGGCCGTGCCGATGTCGAGACCACGAAAGACCTGGCGTGAATCGGCCGAGATGATCTCGGCCACGATTCCCTGCGCCGCGAGGGATTCCGCCACGCGGATCGCCAGACCGGTCTTGCCGGTGGCCGTGGCGCCGGCGAGGACGAGGAGCGGCGGTACCGGTCGTGCGGGCGGGATCATGCTGGGCGGCACCCGGGCCGGTGGCGCGGCGTTGGGTGGATCACGCCGGCGCGAGCGTCCCGCGCAGCGCGTATGGACCGGCATGCTCGATCCGGACGTCGACCAGGCGACCGATCAGCGCAGCCTCGCCGGTGACGTGCACAAGCTTGTGGCCCCGGGTCCGGCCGGTGAGGTGCACGCCGGCGACGTCGGGGCGTTCGTTCGAATCACGATCGGGGGCATCGGCGGGGTCGTGCTCGTGCGAGCGCGGCGGAACCGCTTTTTCGAGCAGGACTTCGACGGTCCGCCCCAACCACGCTTCGTTGCGGAGCGCGCCGATCCCCTCCTGGAGCGCCAGCAACTCGTTCAGGCGGCGGCGCTTGACGTCCGGTGACACATCGTCGGCGAGGCGCGACGATGCCGTTCCCGGGCGCGGCGAGTAGGCGGCGGCAAACACCTGGTCGTAGCGAACGGCCTCGAGGAGCCGGAGCGTGGCCTGGAACTGGTCCTTGGTCTCGCCGCAGAACCCGACGATCACGTCCGTGCTGACGGTGATCCCCGGGACCGCCTCGCGGATCCGTGTGAGCCGCTCCTGGTAGTGCTCGATCGTGTACTGGCGACCCATCCGCCGGAGCACCGCGTCGTCGCCGGTCTGCACCGGGAGGTGCAGGTGCTCCACGACCGACGGGCAGTCGCGCATCGCGTCGATCAGTCGATCCGAGAGGTCCCACGGGTGCGATGTCACGAACCGGAGGCGCGGGATCGCCGGCACGCCGTCGGCGGTGCGGATCCCGTCGATCGCGCGGATCAACTCGGCGAGGTCCGGCCGCGAACCCAGGTCCAGCTGCCGCCCGGCCCATCGTTCGGTCCGGATGTGCCCGAAGCGCGCCTCCGGCGCGAGGTCGTGGCCGTAGGAGTTGACGTTCTGTCCCAGCAGCGTCACTTCCCGATACCCGGCGGCGGCCAGCGCTCGGGCCTCGTCGACGATCTCGTCGAACGGGCGGCTGCGCTCGGGGCCGCGGCTGAACGGGACGATGCAATAGGTGCACGTCTTGTCGCACCCGTAGATGATCGGCAGCCAGGCGCTCACCGCCGACCCGCGAGCAACGGTACCGCCGGTCACGGCGCGGGCACGGGTCCCGGGCAGCGCGTCCGCGACGCCGATCGGCGTTCGACCGAGGACACCGGTTCGACCCACCGAGCCGATCGCGGTGATCGCGGTGATCGCGGTGATCGCGCCCTGGGCCGAGGTCAGCCCCAGTCGATCGACCAGTTCAGGCTCCTCGTCCGGCCTCAGGAAGAGGTCGACGGCCGGGTACCGGCGCTTCAACCCGGCTCGCTCGGCCTCGCGGACGGAACACCCCGTCAGCACCACCCGGAGGCCCGGGTTGGCCGTCTTGAGACGGGCGAGCTGCCCCTGCCGGCCGATCACTTTCTGCTCTGCGCCCTCGCGGATGGCGCACGTGTTCACGACGATGAGTCCGGCCGTGTCCATCGATGAGGCCTCGGCGCAGCCGGCATCGAGGAGCCGTCCGGCCATCTCCTCGGAGTCGCTGTGGTTCATCTGGCACCCGAGGGTCCAGATGTGGAACGACGGGAGCGCGGCGGACTCGGGAAGGTATTCGCCGAGACGGACGTCGGCCGGCGCGTCGGGCGAGCGAGGTGCGCTGGGTCGGGTCGGGGGCACCATGTCGAGAACCGGCAGGGCCGACCGCCCCGGTCGCGGGATGTTGATCACTCCGAGACGATACCCTGTCGCGATGGAACTGCTCTCCAATCCCGAAACGTGGGTCGCCCTGGTCACCCTCACGGTCCTCGAGATCGTGCTCGGGATCGACAACATCGTGTTCATCTCGATCCTGACCGGCAAGCTGCCGATCGAACAACAGGCGCGGGCGCGCAGGATCGGCCTCGGTCTCGCGATGGGCATGCGGATCCTGCTCCTGCTGACGATTTCGTGGGTGATCGGCCTGACGGCGCCGCTGTTCACGGTCCTCGGCCAGGAGCTCTCGGGACGCGACCTGATCCTGATCGGAGGCGGCCTGTTCCTGCTCGGGAAGGCAACCCTCGAAATCCACGAGACGCTCGAGGGCGAAGAGGCGCACACGGTGGCGAAGGGCAGCGCGTCGTTCGGCTCCACCCTCGCTCAGATCGCCCTCCTCGACGTCGTGTTCTCGCTCGATTCGGTGATCACCGCCGTGGGCATGGCCGACGAGGTGCTCGTCATGATCGCCGCCGTGATCATCGCCATCGGCGTGATGCTCATCGCCGCCGGTCCGCTGGCGAAGTTCGTCGAGGCGCATCCGACGGTCAAGATGCTCGCGCTGAGCTTCCTCCTGCTCATCGGCATGTCACTCGTGGGCGACGGCCTCGACCTGCACATCCCGAAGGGCTACGTCTACTTCGCGATGGGCTTCTCGATCTTCGTGGAGATGCTCAACCTGCGGCTCCGCCGCCGCCAGCCCCCGATTCACCTGCGCCCGACGTTCCTGAAGGAGCGGGTCGCCAACGGGGCCGACGATGCCGCCGCGTCGGGGTCGGACGCGTCGGGGTCGGACGCCTCCCCTGCCTCGCCGGTCATCCGCGACTGACCCCGCGACGGACCGTCCGGGGTCAGCGACCCAGCGCAGCCCGAACCTGCTCGCCGACCGCCCCCGGGATGGCGAGCCGCGCATGCGCTTCCGCGTACGTGCCCAGGTCGCCGTGGTAGTCGGTTCCACCCGTCGGCACCAGCCCGAGGCGCACGGCGACCTCCGCCACCTCCGCCACGGTTGCCGGTTCGAAGCTCAGGTGATGGACCTCGATGCCGCCCAGACCGGACTCGGCGAGTTCCCGGACCACGTCGATTCGTTCCAGGGCATCCCGGAAGTGGGCCAGGACCGGGAGGCCCCCGGCCGATCGAATCGCGTGGATTGCTTCCGTGGGCCCGAGGCCTTCGCGAGCCACGTGACCGGGTCGACCCCAAATAAGGAAGCGCTCGAAGGCGTCCTCGACCGAGGTCGCGGCACCGATCGCGACGAGCGCCCGGGCCACGGTCGGGCGGCCCAGCGCATCGTCCTCATCGGATGGGCCTGCGCGATCCGCTGATCCTGGACCCTCGACAGCCTCCCGGACGTCCAGCCCGATCTCTGCCAGGCGTTCCACCATGCGCTCAAAGCGGATTCGGCGCGCCTGTCGCTGGGTCGCGAGGGTCGCCTCAAACGCCTCGTCCGCCGGGTGCACGCCGAGCCCGAGGACGTGGATCTCGCTCCCCGCCAGCGACGGGTATCCGCGGACGATCGTGTTGATCTCCACGCCCGGGATCAGTTCGAGACCGGGCGGGAGCGCCCCGTGGGTTCGCGCAACTTCGCGGTAACCGGCCAGGGTGTCGTGGTCGGTGATGGCCAGGAGGCGGACCCCGGCGGCTGCGGCGGCGCGAGCCAGCTCGGCGGGCCGGAGCAGGCCGTCCGAGCGGAGCGTGTGGGTGTGCAGGTCGATGGTGGCGGGCTGAGGTCGCGCCGGCGCCGCGGTCGGTTGGCCGCCCTCGGGATCGACCGCTGCCTGGCGCGGCGACCCGTCCAACCTCAGACCTCGACGAGTCGCTGGATCCGCTCGATCGCGAGCGCCCGTCCGGTCGCGGGATCGATGTCGATCTGCGTCGCGTTGAGGATCACCGGCCCGTCGCCCACCTGGAAGCGGGTCGGCAGGGCATTCACGAACCGAGGGAGGACGCTCTCGGGCGTGAACCCGATGACGCTCCACACCGGGCCGGTCATCCCGAGATCGGTCTGGTACGCCGTGCCGCCCGGGAGGATCCGCTCGTCGCCGGTGACCACGTGGGTATGGGTCCCGACCACCACGGACACGCGCCCGTCCAGGTACAGGCCCAGGGCGTTCTTCTCCGACGTCAGTTCGCAATGGAAGTCAACGAGGCGGACCGGCGGCAGCGGCTCCGACGATTCGTCGAGCAGCTTGTCCGCGTCCGTGAACGGGTTGTCGATGGGCTGCATGAACGTGCGGCCCTGGAGGTTGATGACCGCCAGTTCGGTTCCATCGAGCGCGTGGTAGATCCCCCAGCCCCGTCCGGGAACGTCGTGCGTGCCGTAGTTGAGGGGCCGCAGGACGCGATCGCTCGACTCGAGGTACGGGTAGATCTCGCGCTTGTCCCAGATGTGGTTGCCGGACGTGATCACGTCGACGCCCGCGGCGAACAGCGCCTCGGCGGTGGACACGGTCAGGCCCAACCCACCGGCCACGTTCTCGCCGTTCGCCGTGACGAAGTCGATCCCGCGCTCCTCGCGGAGTCCGGGCAGCTCGTGCTCGACGGCCACGCGGCCGGGCTTCCCGATGACGTCGCCGATCATCAGGACCCGCAGCGCGCCGGCCGGCCGCGGCGTACCGGCGTTGGGCGCGTTCCCGAGGCGGACGCGGCCGGCGAGGCGTGAATCGAAAGATCCTGACGGTGATCGCATCCGCGACAGGGTATCCGACACTGTCGCCGCCCGGACGGATCGCGGCCTGGAAGGTCTGACCAGGAGTCGGGATCAGCTTCCGGTCAGGCTGAAGCGAAGGTTGCCGCCGGTGGCATCAAGGGCCGTCGAAACGCGAATGACGTAGTTCTGGCCAGCGACGACCTCGAAGACAATGCCCGATTGGGGCGACGTCCCGCTGTTGTCGTTGCAGGCGACCGGCTCGAGTCTTTCGAATCCTGGGTCCTGGATGTCGGCGGAGAGCTGACCGCGGTAGATGTCCAGGATCGTGTCGTAGTCGCTCCCGTTCGTGTCGGCGTTGAGGGTGCCAGCGGCTGTCGCCAGAAAGCTGTACCAGACGCTCTGGATGCCGGACCCGCATGTCGAGGCCAACTCGGAGGCGTGGATCTCGGCCCTCGTGACGTTCACGAAGTCGCTGAACGGGAGCGCAGTGATGGCGGTGCCCGGTGGGTTGTCGTTCGGCGCCCGGCCTGGGATGGTCGGCGTCAACGTGGATCCCGGCGTCGGACTGGCGATCCCAGACCCGGGACCCCGGCAGGCTCCAACGAGCAGCGCGAGGAGGATCGTCACGGCCAGCGATCGATGGAGAGTCATGGCGCATCCTTCCACCCCGGGCGACGCTCATCGCCACTCTGGAACCCTTCAGCCAAAGAGCATCATCAGCCCGTACGACGTGCGGCCAGCGGAACCCGTTACGGCAGCCGGGCACCGCGCGAGCGGGCCGCTCCGATACGGCAACGACGGTCATCGCCGGATCCGGCTACTTCGCGTACTCCACGGCCCGGGTCTCGCGGATGACCGTGACCTTGATCTGGCCCGGATAGGTCATCTGCTCCTCGATCTTCTTGACGACGTCGCGCGCGAGGCGGGAAGCCGTCAGGTCGTCGATCTCCTCCGGTCGAACGAGGATGCGGACTTCCCGGCCGGCCTGGACCGCGAACGAACGCTCGACGCCGGTAAAGCTGTCGGCGATCGCCTGGAGGTCCTCGAGGCGCTTGACGTAGGTGTCCATCGACTCGCCGCGGGCACCCGGCCGCGAAGCCGAGATGGCGTCGGCGATCTGGACGATCGGCGCTTCGGTGCACGCGTACTCCACCTCCTGGTGGTGCGCCGCGATGCTGTTGACCACGCGGAACGGCAGCTCGTGCTTCTGGGCGATGGTTGCGCCGATGGCCGCGTGCGGTCCTTCCACCTCGTGGTCGACGGCCTTGCCGATGTCGTGAAGAAGCCCACCCATCTTCGCGATCTGGACGTCGGCGCCCACCTCGGCCGCGATGACGCCGGCGAGGAGCCCCGCCTCGACCGAGTGCTGGAGCACGTTCTGGCCGTAGCTGGTTCGGTACTTCAGCCGGCCCAGGAGGCGCAGGATCTCCATCGGCAGCCCCGGCACGCCGGTCTCGTAGGCGGCGTGCTCGCCGGCCTGGCGGATGACGATGTCGACCTCGGCGCGGGCCTTGGCGACCACCTCCTCGATCCTCCCCGGGTGAATGCGCCCATCGGCGAGCAGCTTCGTGAGGGCCAGCCGGGCGATCTCACGACGCACCGGATCGAAGCTGGAGAGGACCACTGTTTCGGGCGTGTCGTCGATGATCAGGTCGACGCCGGTCGCCTGCTCGAGCGCCCGAATGTTGCGACCTTCACGGCCGATGATCCGACCCTTCATCTCGTCGGTGGGCAGGTGGACCACCGACACCGTGTGCTCGGCCGTGTGGTCGGCGGCGACGCGTTGCATGGCCGTCACGATGACGTCCCGGGCCTTGTCGTCGGCCTCCTCTCGCGCCTTGCGCTCGATGGCGCGGGCGAGCTTGACCGCGTCGTGTTCGGCTTCCTCCCGGACGGCCTCCAGGAGGATCCCCTTCGCATCCTCCGCGCTCATGCCGCTGACCTTCTCGAGGGCGGCGACCTGCTCCTGGTGCGCCCTGGCCAGCTCTTCGCGGGTCCGTTCCAGGTCCCGGTCGCGCTCCATGAGCTTGCGGTCGCGCTGTTCCAGGAGGTCCGTGCGCTGGTCCAGCTGCTCATCGCGTTCGTGGAGTCGTCGCTCCATGCCGGCCAACTCCGTGCGGCGCGCGCGAGCCTCATCCTCCGCCTCACGGGTGAGGCGAATCTTGTCTTCCTTGGCCTCGAGGATCAGGTCCTTCTGCTGCGTCCGCGCCTCGGCCACGATCCGCGCCGCCTTTTCCTGGGCGGTCTTCATGGTCTGGCTCGCGAAGCGGCTGCGCAGGACGAATCCCAGCGCCAGCCCCACGAGCGCCGCCACGGCGGCGATGGGTGCGTATTCCATCTCATCCTCCCATCCGGCGGTGAGCCGGACGCGTCACGTTCGCTCAGGCGGTGGCCGACCGACCGCGTTGGACGCGCGGAGTGCCCGCGCAGAAGCGAGCCGATCGTCACACCCCGGGCAGGGCCGCCAGATGCGGCGAATCCCCAGCCGTCTGCGTAGCCTACGGCGCCACCCGGACCGGGTCAAACGACCGGTGGGTCACCCTCTGGATCGTCGGTCAGGGAGCCGGCCCAGGCCGATGCCGCGTCGCCCGAGACCCCGGGATCGAAGCCATGGCGGGCGAGCAAGGTGTACGCGCGCTGCCGCCGAACACGCGGATCCGCGATTCGCGACAGGGCGCGGCCCTTCCGCTCAAGGAGACGGACGGCTGCAGCGGCGTCCGCCGAGCCGCCGGATGTGGCTGCCTCGACGGGAAGATCCGCGCGACGATCCTCGAGGACGCCATCGATGACCTGCCGCTCGATGCCCTTCAGCTGCAGCTCCCTGCGCAGCGCGTTCTCGCCGCGGGGATGGGCGCGATCGCGCGATGCCACCCATGCCGAGGCAAACGCCGTGTCGTCCAGGAGCGCCAGGCCAATGAGGCGCGAGATCGCACCATCGACGAGCTCCTTCCGATAGCCGGCCGTCGACAGACGCCGCCGAACCTCCGCGACGGATCGCGACCGCGATTCGAGAAAGCGCAGCGCAGCGTCGTGGACGACGGCGGGATCGTCGATGGCCGCGCGGCGCTCTCGCCGCTCCGTGAAGGAGACCCGGCGTCCCCTGGTGCGGGTTGGACCTTCCGTCATCGCCGGACGATCAACGGGCCTCTTCGATCCCTTCCACGGGGACGACGGCATCGACCATCTTGGTGCGAATGAGCTTGTCGATCTCGGCGGCGACCGCGGGATTGCCCTTCAGGAACTCCTTCGAGGCCTCGCGCCCCTGGCCGAGACGGGTTTCGGCAAACGTGAACCACGCTCCGGTCTTGGTCACGACATCCATGGCAACGCCGACATCGAGGAGACCGCCCTCGACCGAAATGCCCTCGCCGTACATGACGTCGAACTCGGCCAGGCGGAACGGTGCGGCGACCTTGTTCTTCACCACTTTGACCCGAACCCGATTGCCCACCGACTCCGTGCCGGTCTTGATGGTCTCGATCCGGCGGATGTCGAGGCGGACGCTGGCGTAGAACTTCAGCGCCCGGCCGCCGGGCGTCGTCTCGGGATTGCCGAACATCACGCCGATCTTCTCGCGGAGCTGGTTCGTGAAGACCAGGGCCGTATTCGACCGGCTGACCGCCCCGGTCAGCTTGCGCAGCGCCTGGCTCATGAGCCGGGCCTGGATGCCGACGAACGAATCGCCCATCTCGCCTTCGATCTCGGCGCGCGGCACGAGGGCCGCCACGGAGTCGACCACGACGATATCGATGCCACCGGAGCGAATCAGGGTCTCGGTGATCTCGAGCGCCTGTTCACCGGTGTCCGGCTGGCTCACGAGCAGCTCGTCGACATTCACGCCGCACGCCCGGGCATAGCCGGGGTCCAGGGCATGCTCGACATCGATGAATGCGGCCACGCCGCCCCGGCGCTGCGCCTCGGCGATGACGTGCTGGCAGACCGTGGTCTTGCCCGACGACTCGGGACCAAAGATTTCGCTGATCCGGCCACGAGGGATTCCGCCGACACCGAGGGCGAGATCCAGCGCGATCGAGCCGGTCGGGATCACGTCGACCGCCTGGCGCTCCTGAGAGCCCAGCTTCATGATCGCGCCGCGACCGAACTGCTTCTCGATGGTCGCGATCGCCGCGTCGACCGCGCGACCCCGCTCCGCCACGGCGCGCTCGCCGCTCCGCTCGGTGGTGCGCTCGCCGTTCCGTTCGTCCGTCATCGCCATTCGTTCGTCACGCTCCTGTCGTTCCGTTGGCTCCCGCCGGAACGGACGACCCGGACGTCCGTACGGCGATCAGCTCTCGTCCGTTTCCTCGGCGACGCGCCGCGGCTTGCGCTCCTTGCGGATCAGTTCCACGTTCTGTGGCGGATCCATGAGCGGCTGCAGATTGGGCCGATTGTCCCTGTCCTTCGGCTTCTTCTTGGCTTCCTTGTGCGGGCGATCTCGAGAGCCCATCGGGGGTCCTCCGTTGTTGCGCTGAGCCTAGTGATCCGCGCTTCACGCCGACTTTCCTGCCGCTTCGTCGGCTCCGGCCTGTCCTGCGCGCAGGCGCAACCCGGGCAGAGAAGCGGGGAAGTCACCGGACCGGATGGCGGTCCGGATCCGGTCCATGAAGTCTAGGGTGAAGGTCAGGTTGTGACAAGTTGCGAGGCGGTACGCGAGGAGCTCCTTCGCGCGGAAGAGGTGCGCGAGATACGCCCGCGAGAAGCTCCGGCACGCGAGGCACGGACAGTCCTCCTGGATGGGCGCCGGATCGTCGAGAAAGCGGCTGTTGCGCAGGTTCAGGCGGCCGCCCGGCAGCCACACCTGGCCGTTCCGGGCAACGCGCGCCGGGAGCACCGAATCAAAGAGATCCACGCCGCGCACGACGGCCTCGAGCAGGTCGGCCGGCGAACCGAGGCCCATCAGGTAGCGCGGTCGCGGGTCGTCGGCCAGCAGCGGGACGACGACATCGAGGGTCGCTTCCCGCTGGGCGGGCGTCTCGTCGCCGGCGAGCCCACCGATGCAGATGCCGTCGAACGGGAGGCCGGCGATGAACGCCGTGGATTCGGCACGCAGTTCCGGGTCGAGCCCACCCTGGACGATGCCGAACAGGGCCTGGTCGGTCCGGTCGTGCGCGGCCAGCGATCGTTCGGCCCAACGATGCGTGCGCCGGGTCGCGTCGGCCACCACGCCCCGTGACGACGTGGGCATCACGGGTTGATCGAAGGCCACCGCAACGTCCGAGCCGAGCGCCATCTGCACCGCGACCGCGTGCTCGGGCGTGAATCGATGGACCGATCCGTCGAGGTGACTGCGGAACGTGACACCGTCCTCGTCGACGACCCGCAGGTCGCCGAGTGAGACCACCTGGAACCCGCCGGAATCCGTGAGGATCGGGCGATCCCAGGCCATGAACCGATGCAGACCACCCAGGCGCTCGATGCGTTCGTGGCCGGGTCGGAGGTACAGGTGGTAGGTGTTCGAGAGGATGATCGACGCACCGACCTCGCGCAGATCCTGGGGATCCAGCGCCTTGACTGCCGCGTTGGTGCCGACCGGCATGAATTGGGGGGTCTCGACCACGCCGTGGGTGAGGCTCAGGCGGCCGGCCCGGGCACGATGGTTTCCGTTCCCCGGCGGCGGCGTATCGAGCTGGAAGGATGCTCCGCTCATGACGGGTCGGCCGGCGGTGGCGGGTCCCACAGGCCGACCATGTCGGGGTCGCCGCGGCGCGGCGGCGGGATCTCGTACCCGAGCGAGGCCATGTGGGCGCGGGCCAGGTCCGTCGCGATCCGCCCCTGCGGCGTTCGATCGAGGAAACCGAGCCGAAGCAGGAACGGTTCATAGACGTCCTCGATCGTCTCGATCTCCTCGGCCAGGACGGCGGCCAGCGCCGCGACCCCGACCGGTCCCGACTGGAACTTCTGGATGATCGCGGCCAGGAGCTTGCGATCGGTGGAGTCCAGCCCCTCGCGGTCGATCTCCATCCTGGCCATCGCTTCGTTCGCGGTGGCCTCGTCAACGCGGCCGTTGCCGTTGACCTCTGCGTGGTCGCGCACACGCTTGAGCAGGCGGTTGACGATTCGGGGAGTGCCCCTGCCCCGCCCGGCAATCGCCCGCGCGGCTGCCGCGTCCACCGGGACATCCAGGATCCGCGCGGATCGCTCGACGATCGCGGTGAGGTCGTCGTCCTCGTAGAAGTCGAGCCGGTACGTGGCGCCGAACCGGTCGCGGAGCGGGCTGCTGATCCGCCCGGCGCGCGTCGTCGCTCCGACGACCGTGAACGGTTTCAGGCTGAGGCGCAGCGACCGCGCCGACGGACCCTTGCCGATCATCACGTCGAGGGCGTAGTCCTCCATCGCGGGATAGAGGATCTCCTCCACGGCCCGGTTGAGGCGGTGGATCTCATCGATGAACAGGACGTCGCGCTCGTCCAGGGCCGTGAGGATGGCCGCGAGGTCCCCTGCCCGCTCCACGGCCGGGCCGGAGGTGTAGCGGATGTTCACACCGAGCTCGCGGGCCACGATCGTCGCGAGGGTCGTCTTGCCCAGGCCGGGCGGGCCGTAGAGCAGGATGTGGTCGGCGGCCTCTCCCCTGTTCCGCGCGGCAGCCAGGAGTGTGTCGAGGTTCGCCTTGACCTCGCGCTGGCCGATGTACTCGTCCATGCTGCGCGGTCGCAGGGTCGTATCGAGCGCCACTTCGGACTCGGCCAGCAGGTCCGGCGCGAGGATGTTGGCCAGGTCGTCGGTCATCGCGTGGAGTCTATCACCCATCGGCTCAAACCGTACGGATGTTCTATCACGGCTGCCTCACTCGATCGACAAGGCACGAACGAGCGTCGTGGCCATCGGCCGAAACGCGTAGGCATCCTTTGCACCAGTCGGAGGCAACGCAATGACGCTCAGGGCCTGCGGTCGCAGATCGATGAGATACAGGTCCAGTGCGGTGCCCGGGTTCGCGATCAGGATGCCGTCCGCATCACGACCTCCGCCGTAGAAGTCGGGCCTGTCGCGAGACACAAATCGCACGAGCGCGACCCCGTCGGGGTTGTTGGCCAGACATGCATCCGTGACCTGTACGCGAACTCTCAGTGCCGTCTGGTCGCGCAGGGAAATGGGTTCGATCTGGCCGATCGTGACGTTCGGGTTCATCCCGAGCCAGTCGAGCATGTCCTGCGCAGTCGGTCCGATCGCAGTCGGGTCCCCGGTGCAGTTGGTCCAGCCCGCGTTGATCGGGCCGATCACCACCTGACCCGGCGCCACGTAGACATCCCCGCTTTCCACCATGCGCCCGCCTTCCGGAAACGCCGTCGGACTCAGGATGATTCTCCCCTCGATCTCGTCCACCAGCCGCCACTCGCCGGAGAGGCTCAAATGGAGTCGGGGCTTGAAGCGCGTGGACACATACTCGCCCGCCGCCAGTTCTCCCAGGCGGAGGGGAGCCGCAGTGGCCGTCGAAGCGGAGACCGAATCGCTTGATCGTGGGTTCGCCGACGCACCTGGAGCCGGTGTGCTCCCGCCGCGATCCGCCCCGAGACCGACGCCCACGATGATTGCGCCGGCTCCGAAGAGCAGCGCCACACCCGCGCCCGCCAGGGACGTGGTCCGCGGCCCTGGTCCCACCCGCCTCGCCCGGGCCGGACCGCCCGACCGTCCGGCGGCCACCGCAAACACCTCGATCGGGTCGTCGATCCCCTTGAGGCGGGGGCGACCCCGGCTGGCAAACTGAGCGTCGAGCGTCGTCCGGGTCAGTCCACGGACGGTGTCGGAGACGAGCACCTCGCCGGGCTTCGCCGCGGCACAGATCCGTGCGGCGATGTTGACGGCGGAACCGATGGGACCCTCGTCCGATTCGATCGCCTCACCGGCATGGATGCCGACGCCGACGCTGATTGGAGCCTCGGGATGCGCGAGCGTCTCGGCTGTTGCCGACGCCACGATGTCGAGACCCGCTCGGACCGCCTGGGATGCCGAGCGGAAGACGACATAGAAGCTGTCACCCTCGGTTCGGATCTCCGCGCCGCCGGACGTCGCGATGACCCCGCGCACGAGGTCGCGGTACCGGCGGAGCAGGCGAGCCGCCGCCGCGTCGCCGTGCGCCTCGGAGAACCGGCTGTACCCGCGCAGATCCGCGAACAGGAATCCCCGCGTCAGGCCGGCCTCTGACTCCATCGCAGCACTCTACATCGACGCAGGGCGCTGCCGAAGGTCCCGAGCCCCGCAGGTGCATGACCCGGAGACATCACATACCAGCCCCCGTGGTGGCCGGTGCTCGCCCTCGGTCCAGACGGCGTCCCGTCGCGTCCTGGTTAGCTCCATCAGGCTACCGCACGCCCGATGCTGCGGCTGCGAGCAAGTTCGCGGCCGCTTCGCGGCACCCAACACCATCGGCGTTGGTAGGTGGTGCGACCGAGGCAATCTGCGCTGGCCTGCCCGGTGTGCGCTGGCGTGCCCGGTGTGCGCTGGCGTGCCCGGACAGCCCCGAGCGGATCACGCGACGCTCAGTCGCGCAGCAGGCTGCGCAGCGCGGCCTTGACCCGCTCCTCGAGGCCCGATCCGACGCCCAGGTCGGACAGCGCCGCCCTCGACGCCTCGCGCGCCTCGCCCAGCGAGTAGCCGAGCGCCTGGAGCGCCGCCACGATCTCGCCCTCGCCGGCCGCCGCCCCGGCGGCCGCGACGCCGGATACGGAGACTCCTGCCGCCGCGACCTTCTCCTTGAGCTCGAAGATCACCCGCTCCGCGAGCTTCTTGCCGATCCCCGGGATCGAAACGAGGACGGCCTGGTCCTGCTGCATGATCGCGAGCTGGAGGTCCGGCGTGGGACGGCTGCCGACGATCGCCAGCGCGACCTTTGGCCCGACCCCCGTCACCGTGAGCAGCAGGTTGAAGAACCCGAGCTCCTCGGCAGACCGAAATCCGTACAGCGCCTGTTGGTCCTCGCGAACCAGGTGGTAGGTGTGCAGCCGGAGCCGGGATCCGGGCGCGGCCGAGACGATGATCGCCGGTGCGGCGAACACGCGGTAGCCGATCCCGCCGACCTCGACGACGAGCGAATCCGCGGCGATGGCCCCGACGATCCCGTCGAGCGAGGCGATCACCGGCGCCGCGTGGCTGGGGCGCGCGCGCTCCCGGCCCGAATTCCGCCCTCGGCGGCAAGCGCGTCACGGACGGCCCGTTCATACGGCGTCGAGCCGCGAACCATTGGTGCCGCCGATGCTCGATCGAGGAGCGCGGCCACCGGCTCCGTGTCGTCACGCTCGCTGTTCGCGGCCCATGTGGCGATTGCCAGCGCATCGGCCGCGTCGTCGGGCTGCGGCGGAGCGGCCATCCCGAGGATCAGGGCCACCATCCGCCCAACCTGCTCCTTGTCCGCAGCCCCGTAGCCCGTCACGGCCATCTTGACCGCGTTCGGCGTGGCCTCGCGGATCGGGACGCCGTGCTGGGCGGCAGCCAGCAGCACGACACCGCGTGCCTGGCCCACCGCGAACGCGGTCTGCGCATTCCGCGAGAAGAACAACCGCTCCACGGCCAGGAGCTGCGGCCGGTGCCGCGTGATGAGTTCGTCCACCAGCTCGTGGATGGTCAGGAGCCGGTCGGCCAGCGCCCGGTCGGGCGTCGTGGTCAGGCAGCCGTGATCGACCGCCCGGAGCGCGCCGTCGGTTGACTCCACGATCCCATAGCCCAGTGCCGCGGTCCCCGGGTCGATCCCGAGAACGATCATCCCGCGACCTCGGCGTACACGTCCTCGGGGATGTCGAAGTTGGCCGTCACCCGCTGGACGTCGTCGAGGTCATCGAGCAGCTCCACCAGGCGGAGCGCCTGGCGCGCCTTCGAGGAGTCCAGTTCCACCGTCTGCTGGGCGACCATCGTGCTCTCGGCCGACTCGACGGCCACACCGGCCGCCTCGAGCGAGCGGCGCACCGCCTCGAGGTCGCCCGGGGCGGTCCAGATCTCGATCTGGTCGGCCTGCTCGGTATCGACGTCGTCCGCACCCGCATCGATCGCGGTCAGGGCCACCTGGTCGGCGTCGACTCCCGCCCTCGGCACGATGATGAACCCGCGCGGCTCGAACTGCCACGCCACGGCTCCGGATCCGGCCAGCTGGCCCCCGGCCTTCGTGAAGATCGAGCGGACCTCTCCGGCCGTCCGGTTCCGGTTGTCGGTGGCCGCCTCGACGAGGATCGCCACGCCGCCGGGTCCGTAGCCCTCGTAGACGATTTCCTCGTACTGCTCGCCGTCACCGCCGCCGGTCGCCCGCTCGATCGCCCGCTTGATGTTGTCGGCGGGCATGTTCACGGCGCGTGCCTTGTCGACGGCCAGCCGGAGCCGGTAGTTGGCGTCGGGGTCGCCGCCGCCGGCCCGGGCCGCCACGATGAGTTCCCGGGCGACCTTCGTGAAGACGGCGCCACGCTTCGCATCGTTGACGCCCTTCTGGCGCTTGATCGTGGACCACTTTGAGTGACCGGACATCGGGCGGGAGTATAGCGGACTATCATGAGCGAACCGCCCGACGCAGCCGGCGGTCCGCCGCCCCACGACCGTCCCGGCGTCCCCGACGAGCCCCACCGAACGCACGAGAGGACTGACGAGTCGATGACGATCAAGAGCGTTGATCTGCCCCACATCCGCAGCGTCGTCCTGGCCGGCCACGCCGGTTCGGGCAAGACGACGCTTGGCGAACAACTCCTCTTTCGAGCCGGTGCGATCCCGCGGCTCGGCAACGTCGCGGACGGGACGTCGCACCTCGACTTCGAGCCCGAGGAACAGAAACGTCGCGAGACCCTGAGCCTCGCCGTCGCCACCTTCGATCGCGACGAAACCGAGATCACCATCGTCGACACTCCGGGCTACCCCGACTTCGTCTCCGAGGTCATCCAGGGCTTCCACGCGGCAGACGGTTCGATCCTGGTGATGGACGCAACGTCCGGCGTCGAGGCGGGCCTCGAGAACGCGGTCGGGATCGCCCGCACGACGAACACTGCGGCGTGCTTCTTCATCAACAAGTGCGACCGGGAGAACGCCGATCCCACCGCGGCCCTCGACGCGCTGCGCGGCGCATTCGGCAACAAGGTCGCACCGCTGCAGATCGCGATCGGGGCGGCCGAGTCGTTTTCGGGCTACGTCGACCTCGTCCACCGCAAGGCCTACCGCTGGGAGGGATCGACCGAGATCGAGATCGACATCCCGGCAGAGCTCACGGCCGAGATCGACCGCCGGCGGGACCAGCTCCTCGAGGCGGCTGCCGAAGCGGACGACGAGGTGCTGACGAAGTACCTCGAGGGCCAGGAGGTCACCGACCCGGAGCTCGAAGCGTGCCTCCGCAAGGGCGTCAAGGAGTCGATCCTCGCCCCGGTCCTGGTCGGCAGCGCCACGAAGGGGATCGGCCTGCGCGGACTCCTCGACGCGATCGTCCGCTACCTTCCCTCGCCCGCCGACGAGGCCCCGGCGGCCGCGACCGACAAGTCCGGCTCCGAGGTGGCCATCCCCGCCGACATGGCCGGACCGCTTCTCGTCCGGGTGTTCAAGACGACCGCCGACCCGTACGTCGGGCGCCTCACCTACCTGCGCGTGCTGTCGGGGACGCTGCGCTCACAGAGCCACGCGTGGAACGCGGAGCGTGGCGAAGAGGAGCGGATCGGCCAGCTCCTGCTGCTCCACGGCAAGGACCAGGAACCGACCGGAGAACTTCGTGCCGGCGAGATCGGCGCGGTGGCAAAGCTCGGCGTCACGGTCACCGGCGACACATTGTCCTCGCGGGAACGACCTCTCTCGCTCGCCCCGATGGCATTCCCGGAACCCACCTTGATGATGGCCATCGAACCCCAATCGAAGGCGGACCTCGACAAGATGGGCCCGGCGCTCCAGCGCATGCTCGAAGAGGAGCAGACGGCCCGCGTCGAGCGCAGCGCGACCGGCGAACAAGTCCTCCGGGTGATCGGCGACGCCCATGCCGCCGTCATCCTCGAACGTCTCAAGCGGAAATTCGGCGCCGCCGTGGTCACCCACACCCCCAAGGTGCCGTACAAGGAAACGATCCGCGCAAAGACCCAGGCCCACGGCCGCTACAAGAAGCAGACGGGTGGCCACGGGATGTTCGGCGATGTCTGGCTGGAGATCGAACCGACGCCCGGCGAAGGCGTGTCCTTCGCCGAGCGGATCGTCGGCGGCTCCGTCCCCAAGCAGTTCTTCCCGGGCGTCGAGAAGGGCATTCGCGAAACCGCTGCCGAGGGCGTGATCGCCGGGTATCCGCTGTCCGACTTCAAGGCGACCCTCTACGACGGGTCCTTCCACAACGTGGATTCCAACGAGCTGTCGTTCAAGATCGCTGCCTCGATGGCGCTCAAGGAGGCGGTCCACCAGGCGAAGCCGGCCCTCCTCGAACCGATCATGACCGTCGCGGTCCGGATCCCCGAGCAGTTCATGGGCGAGGTCAATCGCGATCTCAACGGCCGGCGAGGACGGGTCCTCGGCATGGACACGGCCGAGGGCTTCCAGGTCATCACCGCCAGCGTGCCGCAGGCCGAGCTGTTCACGTATGCGTCGGAACTTCGATCGCTGACGGCCGGTCGCGGCACGTTCTCCTACACCCTGGACCACTACGACGAGGTCCCCGGACACATCGCCGAGAAGGTCATCGCCGAGCATCGCAAGAACGGCGAGGAGACGTCCGGGCACTGACGGCTCCCGGGGCCGCCCGGCGGCCGCGGCGGCCCGGCAGCCGCGGCGGCCCGGCGGCCCGGCGGCGTTGCCAGATGTCGTTCGTGCGGTGCCGGCGGCCCGGCAGCGTTGCCAGATGTCGTTCACAACGGCACTACGGTGGATTCCCGCCGGCGTTGCCAGATGTCGTTCGTGCGGTGCCGGCGGCCCGGCGGCGTTGCCAGATGTCGTTCGTGCGGTGCCGGCGGCCCGGCGGCGTTGCCAGATGTCGTTCACAACGGCACTACGGTGGATTCCCGCCGGGCCGAACGACGTTTCGCGCTGCTTCCGTGCATGATCGAGCGGCCGCGATGGCCTCCTGGCCTCGCTCTGGCGCCGAGGCACCCCGTCGAGCGTCCATAGCGCCGGTGTGACGGGAATGTGGCAAGAACCCGCCGCCCCGCGGCATGCCTGCTGCCCGCGTCCCCGCGATCAACCGGGCGTCGTCAGCCGCGCAACAGCTCAGTCGACGGCCGCGAGCGCATCGGGGAGGGAGATTCGCCCTTCGTACAGCGCGCGCCCCACGATCGCACCGGAACAGCCAATCGCCCGCACGGCGAGCAGGTCGTCGATCGTGGTCACGCCGCCCGACGCGATGATCCGACCGCAATCGAGGCCAACGAGTCGCTCGAGCAGGTCGAGGTCGGGACCGCCGAGAAGCCCATCCCGGTCGATCGCGGTCACGGCGAACGTGGTGACGCCGGCGGCGGCCTGGGTGCGGAGCGCATCTGCCGCCGGGATCCCGGGCGCGCCGACCCGCCATCCATCGCCCAGCGCGAGGCCGTCGCGAATGTCCAGGGCAACGACGATCCGGGCGTTGCCGTGCTCCTCGACGAGCCGCTGGCTGAAGGACGGATCGCCAAGTGCGGCGGTCCCGAGCACCACCCGCGCCGCGCCGTCGCCGAGTGCCGCCACCACGTCCGTGGCCGCGCGCAGCCCACCGGCAACCTGGCAGCGTGCCCCTTCCCCCACCGACGACACGATCCCGCGCACGACCTCGGCCTGCACGCGCGTGCCCGACCTCGCGCCATCCAGGTCGACGATGTGGATCCAGGCCGCTCCCGCCGCCACGAACGCACGCGCGACCTCGACTGGATCGGCTCCATAGTCGGTTGCCCGCGCGAAATCGCCCTCGCGCAGGCGGACCACGCGACCGCCGATCAGGTCGATCGCCGGGAGCAATTCGAAGGTGCTTGCGCCTGCCATGTTGCCATGCTACCGTATTAGCACGTTACCACGCTAGCACGTTACTACGGTTGAAGATACGGCACGGCGTCACTGCACCGGGAGGTTGGAACGAACCATGGCCACGGTCATGACCGACGACGATTGGAAGAGCCCGAACATCAGGGCACTGATCGACGCGTTGCTCCGCCTCGACACGCCGCTCGAAGCGGAACACTTCCTGCGGGACCTGTGCACGCTTGGCGAACTCCGCGACATGGCCCAGCGCTGGGCGGTGGTTCGACTGCTCGACCAGGGGCTGCACTACGCCGAGATCTCGACCCTGACCGGGGCCAGCACGGCGACGATCACCAGGATCGCCTCGTGGCTGCGTCACGGCGAGGGCGGGTATCGCGCGATGCTCGACAAGCTGGCGGCCTCGCGGTGACCGACACCGTGACCGCACGCTCGTCGGCGCGGGCCGTGGAACGGGCGATTCCACGGACGGATCGACTCCGCCTGGCGGTGCCCAACAAGGGTCGCCTGCAGGAGCCGGCCCTGCGCCTGCTCCACGACGCCGGCCTCGTGTTCGACGAGCACGATCGGAGCCTTGTCGCCCACGTCGAGAACATCGACCTCGACATCCTGTTCGTCCGGACCAACGATGTCGTCGAATTCGTGGCCGATGGCGTGGCCGATCTCGGGATCGTGGGCGAAGACCTTCTGGTCGAGTCGGGCGTGGATCTGCCCAGGCTGCGCTCCCTGGGTTTCGGGCTCTGCCGTCTCGCTGCCGCGGTGCCCAACGACGCCCCCGTCCAGGCGTTCGGGGATCTCCAGGGTCGGCGCGTCGCCACGTCGCATCCCAACACGACGAGCGCCTTCTTCGGCGCCCGAGGCATCGATGTCCAGATCGTGCCGCTGTCCGGAGCCGTCGAGGTGGCCCCAAGGCTCGGGCTTGCCGACGCGATCGTCGATCTCGTGTCGACCGGGTCGACGCTGGTCATGAACGGGCTGCGCCCGATCGGCGACGTCCTGCCGTCGCAGGCCCTCCTGGTGGCCAATCCGGACGCCCTCGATCGCCGCGCAGCCGAGGTTGCCGGGATCGACACGATGCTCCAGTCGGTGATCGCGGCACGATCGCAGAAGTACCTGATGATGAATGCCCCGGCAGACCGCCTGGCGGAACTCGAACGCCTGCTCCCCGGCCTCGAGTCTCCCTCGGTCATCCCGCTCGCACACGGCGGCATGATCGCCATCCACAGCGTCGTGGGTGCCGACGATGTGTGGGACCTGCTGCCCCGGCTCAAGGCCGCCGGCGCATCGGGCATCCTGGTCTTGCCGATCGAGAAGGTCATCCCGTGATGCCCGAGCTTGGCGAGATCGAGGCCGGCCGCCCGACGATCCGGCTGCGACGCCTCGATCTGAGCGTGGGTGCGGTGGATGCAGAGGCTGCGGCCGACTGGCGGCGGCTCGTCCGTCGCGGCGCCGCACCCGACATCGAGATTCGGGCGACCGTCCGCGGCATCGTGCACGACGTTCGGGCCGGCGGCTCCGACGCCGTTCGCGACGCCAATCGCCGGTACGGCGGCGGCCTGCGGCGCGAAGGCCTGCGGCGCGAAGGCCTGCGGCGCGAAGGCCTGCGGCGCGAAGGCCTCCCGGGCGGCCAATCCGGGGCCCCGACGCCGGCAGGCGACCTCGTGATCGATGGTGCGGCGCTCCTCCGGGCGCGCGACGCCCTCGACGCCCGGATCCGGAGCGCCCTCGAGACCTCGATTGCCAACGTCCGTCGGTTCGCGGAGACGCAGCGTCCCCCGACCACCCGCACGACGATCGCCGACGGCGTCGAAATCGAACGCCGCTGGACGCCGCTCGCGTCGGTGGGCGCGTATGTCCCCGGCGGGTCGGCACCGTATCCGTCCTCGCTGGTGATGACCGTCGTTCCGGCACGGGTCGCCGGCGTCGGCACGGTGGTCGTCGCCACGCCGGCCGGACCCGGCGGCACCATCGACCCGATTCTGCTCGGCGCTGCGGGGCTCCTCGAGGTCGACGCGGTCCTCGTCGCCGGCGGTGCCCAGGCGATTGCCGCGCTGGCGTTCGGATTGCCCGATGTCGGCATCGGACCCGTCGATCGAATCGTCGGGCCCGGCAACGCCTGGGTGACGGCTGCCAAGATCGAACTCGCCGGCGAGGTCGGCATCGACCTGCCGGCCGGCCCATCCGAGGGAATGGTCCTGGCCGGCCCGACATCCGACCCCGTCATCATCGCCGCCGACCTGATCACCCAGGCCGAGCACGGCCCCGATTCGCCGGCGATCCTCGTCACGACGGACGGCGCGTTCGCCGATGCGGTTGAACGCGCCATCCTGGCGCAACTCGCGGAGGCGCCGCGCCGCGCCATCCTGGAGCTGGCGCTCGGTGTCCACGGCAGGATCGTCCTCGCCGCCGATCTGGACGCGGCGATCGGGCTGGTCAACGAGTACGCGCCCGAGCATCTCTCGGTCGACGTCGAACCGCTGGAGGAGACCGTCACACGCCTGCACAGCGCCGGGAGCATCTTCGTGGGTCGGTGGGCGCCCGAATCGGCCGGCGACTACGCGACCGGCGCGAACCACGTGCTGCCGACGGGCGGGCTGGCGCGCTCCACCGGGCCGCTGAGCGTCGAGGCGTTCGGGCGGTACAGCCAGGTCCAGCGGATCACGCGCGAGGGCCTGGCCGGCCTTCGCTCGGCCATCACCACGTTGGCCGGTGCCGAGGGCCTGGCCGCCCATCGCGCTGCGGTCGAGCTCCGGTTCCGACAGGAGGAGACGTGAGTCCCACCCCGGTCACGTTCGTGTCACCGATCGCTCCGGTCGGCTACAACTGGGAGGCGACCGACCGAGAGGTCGCCGAGCGCTACGGCGTGCCCCTCGAGCAGATCCTTCGCTTCGACCTCAACACCTCCCCCACCCCGCCGGAGCTGGCAACGCGGATCCTCGCCGGCGGTCGGTTCATCACCCCGCTCTCGGAGTATCCCCCGGCGGACTATCACGACCTGATCGCCGCGGCCGCGAATCGCTATGGGGTGGCGCCCGAGGAGCTCCTCGTCGGGGCCGGCGCCGACGAGGTCCTGGATCTGCTCGCCAAGGCGTTCCTTCCGGCCGGCGGCAAGGCCGTCCTCCCCGTGCCGTCGTACGCGATGTACCGGGTCCTGACCGAGCAGCGTGGCGCGTCGGTCGTGGCCGTCAGCCGGAAGGGCGCCGAGGGCGGCTGGGCAATGGACGTCGACGCGGTCCGCGCCGCCGCGCGCGATGCGGACCTCGTCTGGCTGTGCAGCCCCAACAATCCCACCGGGCTCGCCGAGCCCGACGGAGCGATCGCGGCGCTGCTGGATGGGATCACCGCCGACGCCGCGGCGGCCGGGCGTCCGGGCCCTGCGGTGGTGCTCGACGAGGCATACGCCGAGTTCGTCGGCCGATCGCTCGCGGGACTGCGCCGGACGTTCCCCCGGCTCATCGTCGTCCGAACCGTGAGCAAGGCGTATGCACTGGCCGGGATCCGCGTCGGGTTCGCCGTGGCCGATGCCACGACGATCGCGGCGATCGCTCCCTACCGTCCCCCGGGCAGCGTGGCGACGACGTCCGTGACGGTGGCCACCGCGATCCTCGCCGACGACGAGGCGATGCGCGCCAACCTGGACCGCGTCGCGGAAGAGCGCCCTCGTCTGACCGCCGCGCTCGGGGCGGCGGGATGGACCGTCTTTCCATCGGTCACGAACTTCGTGCTGGTCGACTTCGGGACCATCGAACGGGTCGCATCCGTGGCCGATGGGCTCCTCGGCCACGGGCTGGTGCCGCGGACGTTCGGACGGGACCACCCGCTGGCGACAATGCTCCGGCTCACGGTCCGCGACCGCGCCGGCAACGAACGGCTGGCCGCCGCAGCCGGCGAGCTGGCCTGGGAGGCCTCTCGATGACAACGCCGCTGGGATCCATCGAGATCCTGGACCGCGGTGCCGGCGGCGCGACCGGTGCCGGCGGCGCGACCGGCGCCGCCACCGCGACCGCTGGCTCCGGCGCCAGCCGCGTGGTCACGGTCCGCCGGCGAACGCGGGAAACCGATATCACCGTCCGCGTGGATCTCGATGGCTCCGGCCGGGCCGCCGTGGCGACCGGCGTCGGCTTCTACGACCACCTCCTGACATCGCTCGCGCATCACTCGCTCGTCGACATCGAGATCACGGCCGCCGGCGACCTGGAGGTCGATGACCACCACACCGTCGAGGACGTGGCCCTCGTCCTCGGCGCGGCGATCGCCGAAGCCCTGGGAGAACGTGCCGGGATCCGGCGGTTCGGCGACGCGGCCGTGCCCATGGACGAGGCGCTCGCGACGGCGGCGATTGATCTGGGCGGCCGACCGTACGCGATCATCGACCTGCCGTTCCGGGGCGAGCGCGTCGGCGCCCTGTCGCTCCAGATGGTCGAGCACGCCCTCGAGGCGTTCGCCCGGACGAGCGGCGCCACGCTCCACCTGCGCGGCACCGGTCGCAACGATCATCACCTGGCCGAGGCCGCGTTCAAGGCACTCGCCCGGGCGCTCCGGGCGGCGGTTGAACCCGACCCGCGGCGAACGGGTGTCGCCTCCACCAAGGGGACGCTCGGGTGACAGCGCCGCCCGCGCCGTCGCGCGGACGCCTGCCGGCGGGGTCCATCGCTGCTGATCCTCGCCACCTGCGCGTGGCCGTCGTCGACTACGGCGCGGGCAACCTCGTGAGCATCGCCCAGGGTCTCGAGGCGGTCGGGGCCGCGCCGACGGTCGTCGAAGGTCCGCGGGGCCTGGCCCGTGCCGACGCCCTGATCGTGCCCGGCGTGGGCGCCGCAGCACCGGCCATGCAGCGCCTCGCGAAGGCCGGCCTCATCGAACCGATCCGCGCATGGATCGCCGACGGCCGTCCGTTCCTGGGGATCTGTCTCGGCCTCCAGCTCCTGTTCGAGACCAGCGAGGAGGACGGCGCCGAAATGCTCGGCGTGATCCCGGGCCGGGTCGTCGTCATTCCCGGCGCTCCCACGCTGCCGCACATCGGCTGGAACCAGGTGAACCAGGCGCGCTCGAATCCCCTCTTCGACGGGATCGCCGATGGCAGTGACCTCTACTTCGTCCATAGCTATGCCGGCATGCCCCAGGGCGATCGAGCGGAGGACGTCATCCTCGCCCGGACGACACACGGCGGCACGTTCGTCTCGGCCGTCGCTGATGGGCCCATGAGCGGGGTCCAGTTTCACCCGGAGCGGAGCGGGGCCGATGGCCTTCGTCTGCTGGCCAACTTCGTGCGCCACGCGGTTCCCGGCTGATGCTCCGTCGACGGGTGATCCCCTGCCTCGACGTCGCCGACGGGCGTGTCGTGAAGGGCACCCGATTCGTGGACCTCATCGACGAGGGGGATCCCGCCGAGCTCGCCGAACGCTACGCGAGGGAGGGCGCAGACGAGATCGTGTTCCTGGACATCTCGGCCGCGCCGCAGGGCCGGGCCACCCTCCTCGAGGTGGTGACACGAACCGCTCGACGCTCGTTCGTGCCGCTGACCGTCGGCGGCGGTGTGCGCACGCCGCACGAGTTCCGCGACGTGCTTCGGGCCGGTGCCGACAAGGTCTCGCTCAATACCGCTGCGGTCGCCGACCCGACCCTCGTCTCGCGCTGCGCCGCGCGGTTCGGGCGCCAGGCGGTCGTGGTCGCGATCGATGCCCGCCGGAGGAACCGCGACGGCGCCCTGGGCGCGCGGGCCTGGGACGTCCTCGTCCGCGGCGGCCGCGAGGTGACCGGCCTGGACGCGCTCGAGTGGGCGCAGCGCGCGGCGGAACTGGGCGCCGGCGAGCTGCTCGTCACCTCGATGGATCGTGATGGAACGCGCTCCGGCTACGACACGGAGCTCCTGCGACGCATCTCCGAGCGGGTCCACGTCCCGGTCATCGCCTCCGGCGGGGCCGCGGGACCGGACGACTTCGTCGCCGCCGTTCGCGACGGTGGAGCCGACGCCGTCCTCGCGGCCTCGATCTTCCACCGCCGGATCCACACGATCGCCGAGGTCAAGGCCGTGATGGCCGCAGCCGGGCTGCCGGTACGAACCGTCGCGGCCGCCTTCGCGACCGGAGCCACGGCGTGACGACGGGCCTCGCCTCCAGGGTCGTGTTCGGTCCGGATGGGCTGGTCCCAGCGGTGGTGCAGGACGCGACGGACGGACGGGTCCTCATGGTGGCCTGGATGGACCCGGAGGCCCTTGCCGCGACGCTCGAGACCGGCGACGTCCACTTCCATTCACGGTCGCGGAAGCGGTTGTGGCGCAAGGGTGAGACCAGCGGGAACGTGCTCAGATCGCGCGGGATCGAGCTCGATTGCGACGGCGATGCCCTTCTGGTGACGGCCGAGGCCACGGGTCCCACGTGCCACACCGGGACGAGGAGCTGCTTCGATGCGGGCCAGGCATCGATCCCGGACTCGGGCCGGGCGGCGGACCCGACCGCAGCCACTCCCGCGGACGACCAGGGGTTCGCGTTTCTCGAATCCCTCTGGGACACCATCCGCGCGCGTGCCGTCGACCCGCCCCCCGGTTCCTACACCGCGCGGCTCATCGAGGGCGGCGTCGACGCGGTGGGGCGGAAGGTGACCGAGGAGGCGACCGAGGTCCTGCTCGCGGCACGCGACGACGCGGAGGCGCAGTCAGCCGTCCGCGACCGCGCATCGACCCGCGCGGCGCTCGCCGGTGAGATGGCCGATCTCCTCTACCACGCGCTCGTCCTCCTGGCCGAGCGCGATGTCGCGCCGTCGGCGGCGATCGACATCCTCCGGTCCCGCCACCGCGCCTAGCGTGGGCCCGGACCGCGGCGGCCCACCCGCAGGCGCTTCTTGCCGACCCGGACCACGAGCCACTCCTCATCGATCGGCGCCGGAATCGCGGCGGCGACATCGGTGATCCGCGCATCGTTGATCGAGATCCCGCCCTGGCTGATCAGGCGTCGCGCTTCACCGTTCGAGGCGACCGTCCCGCTCGCGACGAGGAGCGCCACGACGTTCGCGCCGAGGTCTCCCTCGGTGAAGGCGAACCCATCCACGGCTTCATGGAGCGTCGCCAGGACCTCGGGATCCACGATCGGCCCGCCCGAGAACACCGCAGCCGAGACGCGCGTCGCGTGCGCGGCTGCCTTCGCCCCGTGGACCCGGGTCGTGACGTCCACGGCCAGGGCGCGCTGGGCGGCGCGTTCCCCGGGGCGCGCCGCCAGGTCCTCCTCGAGGGTCGCGATCGATTCGGCGTCGAGCAGGGTGAACCAGCGCAGGTGCGTGCCCACGTCCCGATCGTCGGCATTCAGCCAGTACTGGAAGAACGCGTACGGCGTCGTCCGGGCGGGATCAAGCCACACGGTATCGCCGCTCTCGGACTTGCCGAACTTCGTTCCCGACGGCGTCAGGAGGAGCGGGTAGGCGAGGGCGAACGCCGGATCCTGCTCGTCCGACCCGCCGGCAGTCCGCCGGATCAGCTCCAGACCGGCCGTGATGTTGCCCCACTGGTCGGCGCCGCCCATCTGGAGTTCGACCCCCATCGTGCGATGCAGGTGGGCGAAGTCCGCGGCCTGGAGGAGCATGTAGCTGAACTCGGTGAACGACAGCCCGCGCTCGAGCCGGACCTGCACCGAGTCCTTCGCCAGCATATAGGGCACCGTGAAGTGCTTGCCCACGTCACGCAGGAAGTCGAGCAGCCCCACCTCGCCCAGCCAGTCGAGGTTGTTGGCCATGCGCGCCTGCGCGGGCCCCGGCGAGAAATCGAGGAAGTGCTCCAGCTGGGCACGAATCGCGTCGGCGTTCGCCATCAGCTCGTCTTGTCCCAGGAGCGTTCGTTCCGAGGAGCGGCCGGATGGGTCGCCGACCATGCCCGTGGCGCCCCCGACGAGCGCAACCGGTCGGCCGCGATGGCGCTGGAGCTGGAGCAATCCGAAGATCGGGACCAGGCTGCCCACGTGGAGGGACGACGAACTCGGATCGAAGCCGACATAGCCGGCGATCGGCCGCCCCGTGGCCAGCCGGGCCTCCAGGCCCGGCGTCGCATCGTGGTACATGCCGCGCCAGCGCAGGGTCGCAAGGAGCCCGGCCGGACCACCCTCCGCGGATGGGGTGGCGTCCGCTCCCGCGTTCGGGGCCGTCACAGGGTGGTTCGCCGAGCCGTCACGACTCGATGGGTGCCGGGGGGCAGGGATCTCACGCCCCTATGCTATCGTGACCGCCTCAATGCAGACCAGCCTCGTGCGGCGCCGACGCCAACGCCGGATGGGCGCCAGTCGACGCCCCCGCGGCGGAGGCGCGGCGCGCAACGCCGCGATTGCCTTCCCGCTCCTCCTCTTTGCGATCCTCTTGGTGATCGGCTCGGCCGGTTTCGTCGGGGTCGTCTCCGCGTACGCCTACTACAGCCGCGACCTGCCCGATCCCAAGGCGCGGCTGCTCGGCCTGTCCTTCGATCAGCAGACGGTCGTCACCGATCGAACCGGCACGATCGACCTGGCGCGCCTCGGCGAGCGGAAGCGAGAGGTCGTGACCTTCGCGGAGATTCCCGATGAAATGCTCGATGCCACGACGGCGATCGAGGACAAGGACTTCTGGAGCAACCCGGGTTTCGATCTCGGCGGCTTCGTCTCGGCCACCATCGACACGATCAACGGTCGACCCCGCGGCGGTTCCACGATCACGCAGCAGCTCGTGCGCAACCGGCTCCTGCCGCCCGAAGCGCTGGACGGCACCGTCTACGAGCGCAAGGCTCGCGAGATCATCCAGTCCATCCGGCTGACGCAGGAATTCCCCGGCGATATCGGCAAGGAACAGATCATCACCGCGTACCTCAACCAGAACTTCTACGGCAACCAGAGCTACGGGGTCAGGGCTGCCGCCCAGAGCTACTTCAAGAAGACGCTGGACGAGCTGACCCTCGCCGAGACCGCGATCCTCGCCGCCATCCCCCAGTCGCCGACCAGGTTCGACCTCACCAGACAGGCCGTCGTGGTGTGCGGCATCGAGCTCGCGGTCGAGGAGGTCTGTCCGCTCGCCGAGACCGCCCTGGTCGTACCGCCGGACAGCGAGATCGTGGTCCGGCGCAACCGCATTCTCGACCTGATGAAGACCCGCAGCGTGTTGTCGGGTGCCCGCCATGCCGTCGACGAATACGAGCGAGCCAAGAAGGAGTCGGTGATCCTTGCTTCGCAGGCGGCGACGCCGTGGAAGGCACCGCACTTCGTCTGGCAGGTTCGCGCTCAGCTCGCCGAGATTCTCTGCCCGGGACAGCCCGCCGACGGCTGCGAGAAGGTCGACACGGGCGGCTATCGGGTCACGTCGTCACTGGACTGGCCGGCCCAGCAGATCGCCGAGAAGTGGACGTACGTGGCGGCCCGGGCGCCCCACGCGAAGAAGCCCGAGTCGATCCTGGCCGCCGCAGGAATTCCCGAGTCCGAATGGGGCTGGATCAAGGGGCTGGGACCAACGCGCGCCAGACCCACCGGCGCAAACATCCACAACGCGGCGTCGGCGATCATCGACTATCGGACGGGCCAGGTCCTCGCCTACGTCGGGAGTGCGAGCTACACGAGCAACGGCTCGGCGAAGTTCGACCCGCAGTGGGATGTCCTGTCCGATAGCTGGCGTCAGCCGGGATCCGCCATCAAGCCGGTCGGGTATGCGATCGGGATCGATGACCGCACGATGACCGCCGCCACGATGTTCATGGACGTCGTGACCGACTTTGGCAAGGGGTTCACGCCGACCCAGGCCGACGGCCTGGAGCGCGGTCCGGTCCGCCTCCGCTCGGCCCTCCAGTTCTCGCTGAACATCCCGGCGATCAAGGCCGGCCTCACCAACGGCCTGGAGCACTACTTCAACCGTTCCAGGGACTTTGGGCTGGAGTACGGTCCACGAACCATCCCGGTCGTCTCGATGGCGATCGGAACGCTCGAGGTCCACCCGATCGACCTGTTGGGTGCGTACGGGGCCATCGCTGACGGCGGCGTGCTGATGCCCCGAACGATCATCCTCGACGTGACCGATTCTTCCGGCAACAAGATCTGGCCGCTCGAAACGGACCCGCCGAGCGGCGAGCGGGTCATCAGCGCGCAGGCGGCGTACATCGTCACGGACATCCTCGCCGGCAACACGAACCCCAAGGTGAACCCGTACTGGTCCGAGTGGCGGATCGTCGACGGCAAGACGGCCCGTCCCGCGGCCTACAAGACCGGTACCACCAGCGACAACCGGGACGTGCACGCATACGGCTACCTCGCTCCACCCGAGGACCCGACCGCGCCGGCGCTGGCCGTCGGCGTCTGGATGGGCAACAGCAACAACGAACCGAACAAGGGCAGCCTGTCGCTCGATTCCTCTGCCCCACTCTGGTCGGCGATCCTCAACGAGGTGAGCCGCGGTCTCCCGATCGCCGCGTTCAAGCCGCCGGACGGCCTGGAGACCGCCGCGGTCGACGCCATCAGCGGCCTCCTGCCGGGTCCCTTCACGGCGGCCACGGTGAAGGAGATCTTCATCAAGGGAACCGTCCCCAAGCGTGTCGACAACCTGCGGATCACGCTCGATGTCGACGAGACTTCCGGGCTTCTCTGGCAGGACGGTTGCGCCGGACCGATGGTCCAGCGTGGCTTCCTCGACTTCAGCTCGGCGGAGCCCAATTTCCCGAAGTGGCTTCCGTTCACGCTCGAGTGGGCGTCGCGCGCGGCCAGGGGCGTCGGCGTGGCGGGCGGTCCCGAGCGCACCCGGACGACGTACTTCTACAACACCCGATTTGCACCGTTCGGGAAGGGCTGGGGCGGCACGTTTGCGCCGACCGAGCTGTGCCAGCCGCTTCCGCCCCCGCAGTGCGATGCGCAGGGCAACACCGATCCGACGTTCCCGCCGATTGTCGGATCGTTCGGACCCGAGATCACGCCCGAGCCCACCCCCTGCCTGACGCCGGAGCCGACCCAGGAGCCACCGCCGGGTGGCCCCACGCCGACGCCGAACCTCCCGGGGCCAAAGCCCAAACCGACGCCGCCGGGCGCCGGCGGCTGAACCACGTCGCTGCGAGGGTCCAACGACCCCTCAGAGCGCGACGATGGTCGCTCCGTCGCCTCCCTCGCCGCGCGCCCCAGGCCGGATCGACTGGACCAGCGGATGACCGCCGGCCTCGGCGCGGACGGCATCGCGCAGCGCGCCGGTACCGAGGCCATGCACGACCGTCACCTGCTGCAAACCGGCCAGGGACGCATCTTCGAGATAGCGGCCCAGCGCGTCGAGCGCCTCCTCCACCCGGGCACCGCGCAGATCCAGTGACGATGCGACGCTGCGCGTCCGGGCCAGCCGAAGAGCGGCGACGCTGGACGCCGCCCCGCCCGCGGCATCGCCCGAACCCGGAGCCGCACGGGACGCAGCCGCCGACGGTTCCAGGTCCGCAAGGTCGACGGCCACCCGCATTCCGCCCGATTCGAGCGTCGCGCGGAGTCCATCGCGATCGAGCGCGGCCACACGACCATCCCAGCCGCCCCGTCGACTGCGAGCCCGATCGCCCACCTTCCAGACGATCACGGCGACCGGTTCAGGGGCCGCCCCCGGCTCGGCGCCGGGCAGGCGTGCGAGACGCTCGTCGACGCGGACCATGGCCGCGTCGACGCCCGGTGCTGTGATCGTTTCGCGGTCCAGCATGCGGCGGGTTCGCGCGACATCATCGCGGAGCGCCTCGACGAGCCGCTCGGCCTCCACCCGTGCCTCGCGGGCCGCGGCGTCGCGCTCGGACCGCGTGCGGCGTCGCTCGTCCACGGCGTCGCGAAGCGCATCGGCGGCGCGAAGTTCCGCCGATCTCGCGCGCTCCAATGCGTCGGCCGTCTCGCTCTCGGTGGCCTTGATCGCCGACAGCGTTGCCTCGAATGTCTGCTGCGATTCGCTCAGTCGGGATCGCGCGTCGGACACGATCTCGCCGGGCAACCCGAGGCGCTCGGCGATCGCGAAGGCCTGGCTTCCGCCCGGGAGGCCGATCGAGAGCCGGTACGTCGGCGAGAGCGTCTCGAGATCAAACTCCACGGAGGCGTTTCGCGCCTGGGCCGTGGTGTGCGCGTATGCCTTGAGCTCCGCGTAGTGGGTCGTGGCCGCGACCAGGGCTCCGGCTCGAATGAAGTGGTCGAGCAGCGCCTGCGCCAGGGCCGAACCCTCCGTCGGATCGGTGCCGGCGCCCAGCTCATCGAGGAGCACGAGGGTCCCGGGGCCGGCGGCGGCCACGATGCGAACGATCGAACGCAGGTGCCCGGAAAACGTCGAGAGCGACTGGGCGATGGACTGTTCGTCGCCGATATCGGCGAACACGTCTCGGAAGACCGGCAATCGGCTGCCTGTGTCGGCCGGGATGTGCAATCCCGCCTGGTGCATGAGGGCGAGGAGACCCAGGGTGCGCAGCGTGACGGTCTTGCCACCGGTGTTGGGCCCGGTCACGACGAGCGCGCTGTAGCCGTCACCGATGCGAATGTCGATGGGCACCACGGCGCCCACGAGTCCGGGATGGCGCGCGCCCAGGAGGACCACGCCTCCGACGGTTGCATCCCCCGCTCGCACAGCGTCCATCTCGGCGCCGAGCTGCGCCTTGGCTGCCCAGAAATCGAATCGGGCGAGCGCGTCGAGGGTCGAGTCGAGGGCGACCGCGTTGGCCGCCACGAGGGCCGACAGCTCGTCGAGGATGCGCCCGATCTCCTCCGCCTCGGCCAGCTGCGCTTCGCGCCATGCGTTGCCCAGTTCGACGATCACCAACGGCTCGATGAACACCGTCTGGCCGCTCCCCGACGCATCGTGCACGATCCCCTTGACCCGCGAGCGCGCCTCGGCCTTCACGGGAACCACGTAGCGGCCGTTGCGCAGCGTGACGATCGGCTCCTGGAGGGCGCTGCCCAGTTCGGATCCGACGAGTGAGTCCAGGCGCCGTCGGAGTCGGTCGTACGCCACGCGGACCGCGGCGCGCAGCCCACCGAGACGGGGCGACGCGGTATCGAGCAACTCGCCCACCGGGTCGAACGAGCGGGCCAGGGTCGAGCGCACGGCCGGCACCGGGTGCAGGTCTGCGGCGAGTTTGCGGATGAGCGGCCGCCGATCGTCGGCGAGCGCGGTCTTCAGGCGTGCCGTCGCATCGAGCGTCTCCGCGATCTCCAGAAACTGTGCTGGGTCGAGCCGGCCGCCGCGAACGGCTCGCCCCACGGCCGGCGCAAGGTCATGACTCGCCCCGATGCCGACGGCCGACCGTTCCTCGAGCAACGATCGGGCCTGATCGGTCTCATCGAGGCCGCGCGTGATGAGGACCGGGTCGCGTTCGGGCACGAGTGATTCGGCGAGTCGGCGACCCGGCGGGAACGCCGTCAGCTCGGCGAGACGTGCTCGGACGGCCGGGAACTCCAGGAGATCGATCGAGCGCGGGTCCATCGCGGTTCAGTCGGTGCCCCGGAAAGACGTGGCGGCGCGCGTCGCCGATCGAGCCGCGGGCCGCGACACCGACGGATGGCCATCGAGGGCAAGCCGCCACGGAAGGCTCGCCCAGGGCTCACCGGCGTAGGCCACGCCCACCCGGGCAGTGGCGACGATGACTTGGGAGCCCTCGGGCGGTGCCATCTCGAGGCGGAGGGACGATCCCGGTGCCAGGAGATCCATGCCACTGAACGACCGATCGATGCCGAGCGCTGCGGTCACCAGGCCCGGTCCACTCGCCACGCGAGCCGTCGGGATGTCCGCCGGCGGCGCGAATCGACCGCTGGCTCCACGGCGGGTCGCGCCCGCGCGACGACGTTCGAGGGCGCGCACCAGGCGCGACGCGCGCATTTCCTCGACGCCCTCCATGGGCTCGATGGCACGCACCAGAACGGCCGATGGCTCGTCAAGGGGTCCAGTCACGATGTTCAGGCAGTCGTGCATCCCGTAGACAAGGTACACGTAGGCCGTGCCCGGCGGCCCGAACATCGCCTCGGTCCGCGTCGTGCGCCCGAACCGGGCATGCGACGCCCGATCATCCGGTCCGTCGTACGCCTCCACTTCGACGAGGCGACCCACGCGGCGCGCCCTGCCCGGCGCGTCATGCACCAGCCGGGCGCCAACGAGCCGCCGGGCGGCCGCGAGTACCGGGCCGGCCAACACGGCCCGAATTGCCTCGGCGTCGCTCGGTCGCGTCAGTTGAAGTTCGGAAAGACCGCCTTGACCGCGTCCGGAAAGAACGCGCCGGCGACGGCGAGGATCGACGGGATGACCGTCTGCCGGAAGATGGTCGCCGTCGCCGACCCATCGAGCGCCTGGTGGAAGTCGCGAATCAAGGGGAACTCGTTCGCCGAGATCGGGATCCCCGGAAGCTGGAAGAACGGATCGAGGATCATGATCACGGCGATCAACACGATCAGGCCCTGGACCACGCCGAGGATGCCGCCGAGCACCTCGTCGAGACTGGGGTGATCCGGGAACAGATGCTGCGACTTGTAGAAGGCCTGCAGGACGACGGTGAACGCGAGGCTTGCCGCCAGGAACACGGCCACGTATCCGATCATGTAGCTGTAGTCCGAGTTGTACGGCCAGTTCGATGCGAGGAACTGGCCCAACGGTTCGCGGACCTGGGTCGCGAAGAGGAACGAGAAGAGGATCGAGCCGATCCCCAACAGGCGACGGATGGTCCCCTGCATGAAGCCCAGGATGAACATCGCGAACAGGAACAGGAAGACGAGCAGGTCGAAGACGTTCAGCGATCGGATCGTATCGGCGATGTCCACGCATGCTCCCCAGATAGTTGGACGCTCGAACGCAACCCCGCGGGCGTCCGGGGCGGGCCAAGGGTAGCAGCGCGTCGACGCCACCCGCAAGGCCCGCGGGCTCAGCTTCGGATGCGAACTCCGAGGTCGGAAACCAGGCGCGCGACGACGGTCGCCACGGCCGCATCGACTTCATCCTCCACGAGTGTTCGATCGGCGGCCTGGAAGACCAGCCGGAACGCGAGGCTCTGCTCGTCGACATCGAGCGGGGCGCCCCGATAGACATCGAACAGGGTGGCCTCCGTCAGCAGCGTCCCGGCCGCGTCCCGAATCGTCGCGTCGATCCGATCGGCGGCGAGGGCACGATCGGCGACAACCGCGATGTCCCGCTCGACGGCCGGGTAGCGTGGCGGAGGCACCGAACGGACGACCGGCACGGATCCACCGGCCAGCCCGCGGATCGCCACCTCCGCGACGAGGATGCGCTCGGTCCGCACGTCGAGTTCCGCGAGCACCGCCGGGTGGAGCTCGCCGAGCCGACCCGCAATCGCGATCCGTCCCGTGTCGGAATCTCGCGCAACCACCGTCGTCGCCCGACCTGGATGCAGGAGAGGTTCATCGACGAGAGAGACGGTCTCTGGACGCGCGAGACCGAGCCGCTGCGCGACCGCGGCGATGATCCCGACCAGATCGGCGACGTCCGCGAGCCTGCGCGGTCGGTTCCATGCCGCGGTCTCGAAGGCGCCCTCGAGTGCGATGCCCAGCCTCCACCACTCGGCCGCCGTGTCGTCGGATCGACGGGCATAGCCCTTGCCGACTTCGAACACGGCAATGTCCACCCGGCCACGGCGGACGTTCGTGGCCACGGTGGACAGGAGGCCGTGGAGCAGACTCTGGCGGAGGACGGCGTGGTCGGATGACAGCGGATTGGTCACCGTGATCGGTCGTCCCTCGGCACGTTCCTCGCCGTCCACCGCGGCGGCGTCCACGTCCCACCGGAAGCGCTCCTCCTGGGCGGCCGAGATCAAGGCATGGGTGACCGATTCGGTCAGGCCGGCACCGACAAGCGTCTCGCGGACGGCATCGCGGACCTGGAGTGGATCGGCTCGAAACTCGGGCATCGGCGTGGCGGGGACGGTCGACGGTACGTGTTCGTAGCCGCGCACGCGGGCAATTTCTTCGGTGATGTCCGCCTCGATCGCGATGTCACGCCGCCAGGTCGGGACGACCGCGAGGAGGACGTCGGCACCAGCGGCGGGAACGGCCAACGGCTGCGTTCCGTTCGACACGACGATCGACGTATCGACGGGCGCGACCCTGGTGTCGATCCCGACCCGGGCGAGGAGGTCGCGCTGCTCATCCGGGCTGAACGCCGTGCCGAGAAGCCGGTTCACGCGCGACGGGCGAAAGGCGACCTCACCAGGACCCGGCTCATCAGGGGCGCTGTCGACGCGGCCGGTGGCCACGTGTCCACCGGCCCATTCGGCAATCAGGCGAGCCGTCCGATCGGCACCGATCCGCGCGAGCCGGACCTCCTGGCCCTTCTCGAAGCGCAAGCTGGCCTCTGAACGCAGGGCGTAGCGCTGGCCGGTCCGCCGGATCGCCACCGGATCGAAGATCGCCGACTCGACGATGACTTCCGTGGTCCGCTCCCCCACCTCCGACGATGCGCCACCCATGACGCCGGCGATGCCCAGGGGCCCGCGTTCGTCGGCGATCAGCAGGGTCTCCGGATCCAGGTCGCGCACGACGTGATCGAGCGTCTCGAGCCGCTCCCCGGTGACGGCCCGGCGAACCACGATCCGGCCATCGGCGACGGCCGACGCGTCGAAGATATGGATCGGCTTGCCCAGTTCGAGCATGACGTAGTTCGACGCGTCGACGACGTTGCTGATCGGCCGCATCCCTGCGGCCTGCAGGCGCATCTGGATCCGGTCCGGCGACGGCCCCACGCTGACGCCGTCGATCCAGCGACCGACGAACCGCGGGCACCACAGCGAATCGCGAACGTCGACGGACAGGCGATTCTCGACGGGGAGCCCGCTCTCGTCGGGATCGGTCTCGGGCCAGCGGATGACAGCTCCCGTGGCGGCCGCCACTTCCCGGGCGAGGCCGACGATCGACAACGCGTCGCCGCGGTTCGGCTTGACATCGACGTCAAGGACCACGTCTCCGTACAGGTCGGCCAGGGCACTGCCGACCGGCGCGTCCGGACGCAGGATCAGGATCCCGTCCGCGTCGCTGGTCAGGCGCAGTTCGTCGCCGGAGCAGAGCATCCCGTTCGAGACCACGCCCATCTTCTCGGTGCGCTCGATCCGACGGTCCCCGGGCAGAACCGCACCCGGCAGAGCCACCGGAACGCGTTGGCCGACGGCGATGTTCGTCGCCCCGCACACGATGTCCAGCGGCTCACCCTCGCCGATGGTGACGCGCGTCAGCGACAGTCGATCCGCCCGCGGGTGTCGCTCGACCGAGAGCAGTTCACCGACCACGACGTTCTGCCAGTCCGACCCGAAGCGCTCGATGCCCTTGACTTCCATTCCGAGCAGCGTGAGCCGCTCGGCGAGCTGTTCCGGTGTCAGCTCGACATCGACGTAGTCGCGGAGCCAGGACAGCGGCACCCTCATCGAAACTGCTCCAGGAAGCGCAGGTCGTTCTCCAGGAACAGGCGCAGGTCGGTGATCCCGTGGCGCAGCATCTTGATCCGCTCCGGACCCATGCCGAAGGCGAAGCCCTGGTAGCGCTCCGGGTCCAGCCCACCGTACTGGAGCACGACCGGGTGCACCATTCCCGCCCCGAGGATGGTCATCCAGCCGCTTCGCCCGCAGGCCGCGCAGCCGGGACCGCCACAGACGAGGCACTCGACGTCGAAGGCCACCGATGGCTCCGTGAAGGGGTAGTAGCCGGGCCGGAACCGCGTCTTCTTGCCGGCCCCGAACATCGCGTGGGCGAACTGGTCGAGCAGGCCGCGCAGATCCCCCAGCGTGACACCCTCGTCGATCATCAGCCCTTCGACCTGGAAGAATTCGAAGCCGTGTGACGCGTCGACGGCCTCGTAGCGGAAGCAGCGTCCCGGCAGGAGCGCGCGAATCGGTGGCTTTGTCGACTCCATGACGCGGATCTGGCCGGGCGACGTGTGCGTCCGCAGGAGCAGCCCCGGGATATCGACGTACAGCGTGTCCCAGAGGTCGCGCGCCGGGTGATCCGGCGGGATGTTGAGCTTCTGGAAGTTGGTCAGGTCGTCCTCGACTTCGGGACTCTCGTAGACGACAAAGCCGAACTGGGCGAAGATCGCGGCGATCTCGCTCATCGCCTCGATGCTGGGATGGAGCGTGCCGCGCCGGATGGGTCGGCCGGGCATGGTGACGTCGATCGCCTCGGATCGAAGACGCGCCTCGAGGGCCCCTGCTCGGAGTACGGTGCCGCGCTCCGCGATGGCCGATTCAACGGCCTGGCGAACGGCATTGGCCACGGCGCCGACGCGCGGGCGATCCTCGACGGGCAGGGCGCCGATGCCGCGCAGAACCGACGTCAACCGACCTTTGCGGCCGAGCACATCGAGCTCCAGCGCCTCGAGCGTGGCGACGTCGGCGGCACCATCGACGCCCGCGACCGCGTCCGCGCGAAGGTCCTCGAGGTCCTGTGTCAGCTGGGCGAGGTCCACGTCACCCCTTCGAACTTCCCGTCCGTCCTGTGCCGTCGCAGCGCAGATCCGGAATCACGAACCCCCGACCTTGAGCTCGGGGTCGAGGGCTCGGCGTCTGTTTGTCGTTCGGCCTCCGGGCCGGGATCCAGTTCAGGCGCCCTTCGCGACCTCGACGATCCGGCCGAAGGTGCCCGCGTCCCGGACGGCGAGATCGGCGAGGATCTTGCGGTCGACCGCGACATCGGCCCGCTTGAGACCGTTGACGAACGCGCCATAGGTCATCCCGTGCTGGCGCGCCGCCGCGTTGATCCGAATGATCCAGAGCGCACGCATCTGTCGCTTTCGCTGCTTGCGATCCCGCGTCGCGTAAGCGAGGGCGTGCAACAGCGCCTCGCGCGCCGGCTTGATCAGCTTGGACTTGGTTCCCTTGCGGCCCTCGGAGTCCTTCAGGAGGCGCTTGTGACGCTTGTGGGCGGCGACGCCGCGCTTGACTCGTGCCATGGCTGAACGATGCTCCTAGAGGTACGGAAGCAGGCGCCTGACCTGCTTCGCATGCGTGCCGCCGATGATCGACTTGCCCGCGTAGCGCCGCGTGCGGCGCGATGACTTGATCTCGAGGTGGTGCCCACGCCACGCGCGGACCCGGACGACCTTCCCGCTGCCGGTGGTCCCGATCCGCTTCTGTGCGGCCTTGTGGCTCTTCATTTTCGGCACCGCTGCCTCACTCTCCTGTCGTTGCCGGCCGTCGGGCCGGCGTCTTCGTCTCAGTGGCGTCATCAACCTTTGCCGGAGCCTCGGTCTTGGCCGCTGCCGGAGCCTCGGCCTTGGCCGCTGCCGGAGCCTCGGTCTTGGCCGCTGCCGGAGCCTCGGTCTTGGCCGGAGCTTCGACCTTGGCCGCTGCCGGAGCCTCGGTCTTGGCCGGAGCTTCGACCTTGGCCGCTGCCGGTGCCTCGGTCTTTGCCGGAGCCTCGGTCTTGGCCGGAGCCTCGGTCTCATCTGCGGCCGGCTTGGCCTGCCCGCCACCGTCGTGGCCCTTGGGTTTGTGGGTCGATGCCATCGTGATGTACATCGACTTTCCTTCCAGGAGCGGTGTGCGTTCCGCGACTCCGTGCTCCGCGACCCGCTCCGTGAACCTTGCCAGCATGTTCCGTCCGAGTTCCGGGTGGGTCAACTCCCGTCCGCGGAACCGCACGGTGACCTTGATGCGATCGCCATCCTCGAGGAACTCGATGGCTCGATTCAGCTTCGTCTGGAAATCGCCGACGCCGATCTTCGGCGACAGGCGAATCTCCTTGAACGTCACCGATCGCTGCCGGCGCTTGGCCTCTTTCTCGCGCTTGGTCAGTTCGTACTTGTACTGGCCAAAGTCGAGGAAGCGGACCACCGGCGGGGCTGCCATCGGGGCGACTTCGACGAGGTCGAGACCTCGCTCCTGCGCCATCTCGAGGGCCTGAGGCGTCGGCATGACGCCGAGCTGATTGCCCTCTTCATCAACGACCCGTACCTGGGGGATCCGGATCATCTGGTTGACGCGCAGATCTCGTGCTATGGCTGACCCCTTCGATGTTGCTCACAATGGATGACCCAGGCGCGCGCGGAAACGCCCACCTTTGGCCGTCGCGGGAGGATAGCACAGGACCCGATTCACGGGCAACGATCGGGCCTGCCCGCCGGCCCGCTTTGGGAGATCCGGGTACCCCTTCCCAGAGCACAGTCCGGCCTGCGCTGGGGAGCCAAGCGGACCGCGTTGCCGACCTGATCGTTCCGTTACGCGCATAGGGAGTGTTGGGGCGCTCACAACCATCCTCGTGCGCCGTCACACCAGCCATGCGCGTATGTTCGGCGCAGATCGCCTGGAAATCGCAGGAGCCGTGCGATGTCACTCGCATGGCGAGTACGCGCGAGCGAGAACCCGCCTTCGGCCGAGTACGCGCGGGCGAGTACGCGCGAGCGAGAACGCGCCTTCGGCCGAGTACGCGCGCTCGGCGTCCTCAGCTCACGCGCCGTTCGCTCGCTTCCTCTGCCAGTCGATCGGCAAACGATTCCCAGGGCTCGGGCGTCTGCTGCTCCCCCGCGCGAGTGCGCGGCGATGCCGTGCGTGCCTCGATCTCGCGGTCGCCGAGAACCACCATGTACGGCACCTTCTGTTCCTGGGCGAGACGGATCTTGTTCTGCATGCGGTTGTCGGAGCCGTCGACGTCCACGCGTAACCCGCGCGAACGAAGCAGGGTCGCCAGCTCCTCCGCGGGCGGGACGTGTCGATCGGCAATGGGCACGATCACGGCCTGGACCGGTGCCATCCAGAACGGGAACGCCCCGGCGAAGTGCTCCACCAGAATCCCGATGAAACGCTCCAGCGACCCGTAGATCGCGCGATGGATCGCGATCGGGCGCTGCGGTTGGCCGGTTTCGTCGATGTAGGTCAGGTCGAACCTCTCCGGGAGCATCACGAGGTCCACCTGGATGGTCGCCATCTGCCACTCACGCCCGAGCGCATCGTCGATGTAGATATCGATCTTTGGCGCGTAGAAGGTGCCGTCCTTCGGTTTGACCGTGTGCGCAACCCCGGACCGATCGAGCGCTTCGCGGATCAGGCCCTCGGCGCGTTCCCAGAGGGCCGGATCGCCGAGCGCCTTGTCTGGCTTCGTTGCGAACGCGAATCGCGGTGTCAGGCCGAACCACGAGTACGACTCCGTGACCTCGCCGATCATTGCTTCGATCTCGTCGGCCAACTGATCGGGTCGGACGTACACGTGGGCGTCGTCCTGGATGAACTGGCGGACGCGTGTGAGTCCGCTCAGCGTTCCTGAGCGTTCGTTGCGGTGAAGCCGGCCGTATTCGTTCAACCGGAGGGGCAGGTCGCGATAGGAACGCAGCTTCGAGCGGTAGATCACGGTCGATTCCGGGCAGTTCATCGGCTTCAGGCTGAACGTCTGATTCTCGGATTCGACGAGGAACATGTTGTCCCGATACAGGTCCCAGTGACCCGACTGTTGCCAGAGCCGCTCCGAGACGATGATCGGAGTGCTGATCTCCTGGTAGCCCCGGCGCTCCTGGAGTTCGCGCATCGCCCCCTCGAGCGTGCGCCAGATCCGCTGCCCCTTGGGGTGCCAGAACGCCGAACCCGGCGAGACATCGTGGAAGCTGAACAGGTCCAGCTGGACTCCGAGCCGGCGATGGTCCCGCTTCTTAGCCTCTTCCCGGCGCCAGAGGTAGCGGTCGAGGTCGTCCTGCGTCTCCCAGACCGTGCCGTAGATGCGCTGGAGCATCGGACGCTTCTCCCTCCCGCGCCAGTACGCCCCGGCGACGGCGAGGAGCTTGAAGGGTCCGAGCTTCCCGGTGCTGGCGACGTGCGGACCCTTGCACAGGTCCGCGAAGGACCCGTGCTCGTAGACGGAGGTCGCCGGCATCGGCGTGCCATCTTCGGCTGCCTTCAGTGCGAGGTCGTCGAGGATCTCAACTTTGTAGGGTTGGCCCTCGCTCTCGAAGAACGCCCTCCCCTCCTCGGGGGCGAACTCGCGCCGGACGAATGGGTGGTCGGCGGCGACGCTCGCGGCCATGCGCGCCTCGATCGCCGCAAGGTCCTCGGGGGTCACCGGGCGAGCGACATCGAAGTCGTAGTAGAAGCCGTCCTGGATCGCCGGCCCGATGCCCAGCTTTGTGCCGGGAAACAGGCCGAGGACGGCCTCGGCCATGACGTGCGCGGCAGAGTGGCGCATCGCGTCGAGATCACTGTGGGCGCCGGCGTCAAGGAGCTCATCGGCGGACCCGCGCGCGGGAGCCGCGAACTCGATCTCCTCATCGGCCGCGCCGGCCTCGATCTTGCTCTCGGTCATGGTCAGGTCCTCCAGAAAACGCGAACACCCCCCGTCCATCGACAGGACGAGAGGTGCACTCCCGCGGTCCCACCCGCCTTCACCGCCCCGCGGCGGTGCGCTCGTGCCGCGCTAACGGGCGGACCCGGACCGGTTCACCGGCCACTCGCGGGTGGTGCCGTCGCGATCCGAACCGCCGGGCTTGCAGCCGAGGCCCGGCTCTCTGGAGGTCCCCATCGCGGGGCGCGTCCCGCTCAACGTGTTCGATCTGTGGTGGGCGACACTGGACTCGAACCAGTGACCTCTTGCATGTCAAGCAAGTGCTCTAACCAGCTGAGCTAGCCGCCCGCTCCCGGCACCGCTCTCCGGCACCGCCCGCGCATGATAGCGCAGGACGGGATGACCCCCCTCTCTTCTGGCACCCCCCGGCCACAGACTGCCGGGTCATGCCCAACTGGTCCCACGCCGCGGTCGCGTTGTCGACGGCAGGCAACATCCCCGAGTGCACCCGACGGCACCGCTCCGTGCTGCACGGGCGGTGCGGGCGTGCACCTCGACCACCCTGTGCCGATCGGCCGGTCCGGGGCCACTCGTGACGTTCGTGCCGTGGTGGTCCGACCGACCTGGTCGCAGGATCGCGCTATGCACATCGACTTCACCGGCTTCGCGGGCGACTGCCTGATCAGCGGCCGCCTGGATCTGCAGGGCGATCGGTTGACCGATCACCTGAACGCGCATCCGCGCGTGACGCTCACCAACGTCGTGCTCGAGGGTCTCGGTGGCGGACGCGTGAAGGCTGCCACCTTCACGATCGAGCGGTCCGAACTCTGCGCGGCCCTCGCGACTGGGCCACGTGGGGCGCGGATTCTGCGTGTTCCCACCGACGAGCGGCGACTCCAGGCCCAGATCGGGCCCTATGCCGTACTTGGTCGCTTCCACGGACCGGTCGGCGATACGACCCTGCGCAGTTTCTCCGAGCGTGAACCGATGGTGCCGCTGACCGACGCGACGATCGCCTACGTCGTCAACGAAATCCTCGAGGTCAGAGACGCACCCGTCCTCATCGTCAACCGCGAGCTGGCCGCCTGGTACCGCGAATCGGACGACGACGAGCCGAAGATTCGGCTCGAGCGCGAGCGCCGTCCGGGTCGTCGGGCATCGGCCAGTTCGGATCGGCGGACGTCAGACGTCGCCGAGACGTCCGCGGCGAAGATCGCGCCATCGGCTCGTTGACCCGGGGCCGCTGAGGGGCCCGCTCAGGCCTGCCGTGCGACCGCAGTCTCGTCGATCCTGGCGGGCCCGACTGCTCGCCCGCGGCGCGCATTCCGACGTCGCTCCACCGCCAGGCGGCGGAGTCGCTTGCGGATATACCGCTTCCGCTTGCCGATCCGGCGTGCCAGCCGGCCGACACTGTACCCGTGCGTGTCGATCATTCGTTCGAAGGCGGCCGCTTCGTCCATCCGCGTGAGGTCCTGCCGATGCAGGTTGGCGATCATCGAGATCTCGAGAGCGGTGCGTTCATCGAGCTCCTCGACCAGGACCGGGATCGCCAGCAGGCCGGCGGCCATCGCGGCGCGCCAGCGACGCTCACCGGCGACAATCCGATAGGTGTCGTCACCGACGGGAGTCACGAGAACCGGCTGCAGGAGTCCGTGCTTGGCGATCGATGCGACCAACTCCACGAGGCCGTCGGCGTCGATCCTTGAGCGGGCACGGCCCGGGTTCGAAACGATCCGGTTGATCGGCAACACGCGCGCCTCGGTTGGGCGCCCGTGCCGCTCCGGCGAGAGAAAGCGAACGATTGCCGGGGAGATGTCGCCCTCTTCGGACAGTCGTCGCACGGCCGCCGCGCGGAAGTCGGGTCGAGCCAAGGTGCAGCATCCCCTCGAGCAATGATCGAGAAACGCACCCGACCATTCCGTCGGGGCTGGCACAACGATACATCGGCGAGGGTTCCGGGCAGCAAAACGCCCGAAGGAACTGGTCCTGTGACCTCTGATCGCTGCTCGGCGGCTGCGATTGCTCGCAGTCCCCGCTCGTCGTCCCGTTCCGTTCTGCGCCAACCTTGCGATCGTCGCGGCCGGTCTCCGGGTCCGTTTCGGGGATCACTCCCCGAACCGGTTCGTCGGTTCGTACCTGCCCCTTCGGGCAAGATGAAATGTATCCGGCGGGGTCCGGTCGGGCAACGGCGTTGTCCACGAAGTTGGGCGATTCCACCTCCGACTTATCCCCAAACTTCACGCGGACGTGGACATCCTGTGGAGAACTCGGTCATCGGCGATGATCGCCACATGCCCGACCGCCTCGATCATGAGCTGCTCGATGCCGGTGGCGGTCGCCGCCTGGATCGGTTCGGCGAACGCATTGTCGACCGGCCCGCCCTCGGCGCTGGGGGGCGAGTGCGCGACCCGGAAGCCTGGGAGCGAGCCGACCTTCGCTACGACCGGGGGCGCGGATGGCGGGCCGGGCCCCGCTGGCACGACGGATCCCAGGACGCGCAATCACCGTGGACCATCTCCATGGGCGACCTCAGCCTGGAGCTGCGCCCCTCGCAGACCGGGCAGGTGGGCGTGTTTCCCGAGCATGCCTCGTCGATCGCCTGGCTTCGGAGACAGGTCCTCCTGTCAGGCGCCGAAGGCAGGGACCGGGCCGAAGGCGGCGACGGCGATGACGGCACACCCGGCGCAGCGGACGCGCATCCTGTCCGAGTGATGAACCTGTTCGGTCATACGGGGCTTGCAACCCTGGCCCTTGCAGCGGCGGGCGCGACGGTCACCCACGTGGACGCATCCCGACCGGCCATCGCCCAGGCTCGGCGAAACGCCGGCCTGTCCGGGTTGGCGGACCGCCCGGTCCGCTGGATCGTCGACGATGCCGTCGCCTTCGTCGAGCGCGAAGAGCGACGCGGACAGCGCTACGAGGGTGTCATCCTCGATCCCCCTGCGTACGGACACGCCGGCCGGCAGCCCTGGCGCCTCGAGGATCGGCTGGATGGACTGCTCCGGGCGGTGGCCGCGGTCCTCGACCCGGAATCGGGCTTCGTGTTGCTCTCGGCACACACGTCGGGCCTGAGCGCCGATACCCTCGGGAGTGCCCTGGCTGCCGCGCTGGGCCCCGCGCGGGAGCGGATCGAATCGGGGACGCTGACCCTCTCCGCGCGCAGTGGAGCTCGACTCGAGGCCGGCTGGTTTGCACGAATCGGGGTGCGCAGCGGGTCGGCACGCGGTGGAGGCGGCGGGCACGGTGGGCGCGGCGGGCGCGCGGGATCCGTCGGCGGATCGCATGGGCCGGAGGATGCGCGATGATGGACAGCCCGCCGATCACCAGCCTCACCAACGCACGAGTTCAGGCGGCCGTACGTCTGCGCGAGCGACGTGAGCGGGATCGAACCGGCTTGACCCTGGTCGATGGCTCCCGTGAGTTGCGCCGCGCGGTCGAGGCGAGCGTGGAGATCGAGACCGTGTTCGTCGATTCTGACCGCGCCACCGGCGATGACGCCCGCTGGGTGCTCGAGCGGTTGGCGGCGAACCCGGCGGTCGCGGTGCCCGTGTCCGGCATGGTCCTGACGAAACTGGCGTTCGGTGACCGCGACGACGGCCTCGTCGGCGTTGTTCGGACACCATCGGTGGCACTCGCCAACCTCACGCTGGAGCCGGCGGCGCTGATCGTCATCGTCGAGACCGTCGAGAAGCCCGGGAATCTCGGGGCCATCCTGCGCAGCGCCGACGGTGCCGGCGCGAGCGCCGTGATCGTGGTCGACCCACGGACCGACCCGTTCAACCCGAACGTCATCCGGGCCAGCATCGGCACGATCTTCGGCATGCCGCTGGCCGTGGCGACGCCGCCCGTGGTCCTCGCCTGGCTTCGTGATCACGCTGTGCGCGTGATCACGGCGCGGATCGATGGGGCCTGCGTTCATACGCAGGCCGACCTGACGGGATCTCTCGCCATCGTCGTTGGAAGCGAGGCCAACGGACTGAGCCCCGCGTGGGACGGTGCGGACGTCGAGTCCGTTCGGCTCCCGATGCTGGGTCGAGCCGACAGCCTCAATGTCGCGGCAGCAACGGCCGTCCTGCTCTACGAGGCGCGCCGGCAGCGGGACGCCGGCAGTGGCACCGGCAACGAGCACCACCGCACCTAAGACGATGACAGCAGGAGACCGGGAGGACGCGTGGAACGGTTCGATTTCGTGATCATCGGGGCAGGGCCCGGCGGCGAGGCGGCCGTCTACGAAGCCCGGCGGCGCGGGGCGACGGTCGCGGTCGTGGATCGCGAGTGGTTCGGCGGGAGCTGCCCGCACATCGGTTGCGTTCCGTCGAAGTCGCTGCTGAACAGCTCCGCGCGCCACGAAGCGGGCGCCGCCTATTCCTGGGAACAGGCCAGCACCCGCCGCGACTACATGGTCAACCGGCCGGCAGACGCCGGGGAGCCGGACGATGGCGGCCACGTTGCCGGTCTCGAGGGGGTGGGCGCGCTGGTCTACCGCGGAACAGCACGCCTTGCCGGTGTCGGGCTCGTCGACATCGAGCACGATGGCACGACCCATCGGGTCGGGGCTTCGAACGTCATCGTCGCCGTCGGGTCCGCCTCGAAGGTCCCTCCCCTGCCGGGCCTGACCGGGGCCACTGTCTGGACCAACCGCGAAGCGACCCTTGCCCGCGTCCTGCCGAAGAGTCTCATCGTGCTCGGCGGCGGACCCACAGGCTGCGAGATGGCCCAGGTCTACCGACGGTTCGGCGTCCCGACGACCGTCGTGCAGTCCGGGCCGCGGATCCTGGCGACCGACCATCCCCGAAACGCCGAGGCGGTGACGGCGGGCCTCGAGGCATCGGGCGTCGTGGTGCGAACGGGCGTTCGCGCGCTTGGCGTTCGCCCGGGCGCAGGCGTCGACGGTGCGGACGTGCTCGATCTCGACGACGGATCGTCGCTGGATGGCCACGCGATCCTGCTCGCGGTCGGTCGAACCTATCCGGTCGACGACCTCGGGCTGGAGCACTACGGCATCGACGCGCGGGGCGGAACGGGCTTTCCGCGCGACGGACGCCTTCGACTGGCCGACGGCCTGTACCTGGTCGGCGACGCGGCCGGTCCGGAGATGCACACCCATCAGGCCCACTACCAGGGCGAGATGGCCGTTCGGATGGCGCTCGGGGAAGCGCTGATCCCGGACTACCGGGCGCTGCCCCGGGCGACGTATACGGACCCTGAGGCGGCATCGGTGGGCCTGTCGCTCGACGAGGCTCAGGCGGCCGGGTTCGACGCGTTCGAGCTCGTCGCCAACTTCCGGGAGACCGCCAAGGGCTATTCGGTCGAGGCGACCACCGGACACGTCACGATCGTCGTCGACCGCGCGACGCATGAATTGCTCGGTGCGGCGATGGCCTGCCCGGACGCGTCGGCGGCGATCCACGAGTGCGTCCTTGCGATCAAGGCACGCATTCTGATCGAAGTCCTCGCGGACACGATCCATGCGTTTCCATCGACGTCGCGGATCTTCAACGGCCTGTTCAACGATGCGGCCCGGGAGCTGGCTGCCGCAGCCGGCTGAGGTTCCTCAGGACTCGTAGGCCACGCGGCCGTCGACCAGGACGAGCCGCGGACGGGCGGATCCGAGGGCGATGGGATCGATGGGCAATGCGACGGCCGCCACCGGAACGACGACGACATCGGCGTGCTGTCCCGGGATCAGACGGCCCCGGTCCAACTCCCCGGCTGAGCGCGGTCCATCGACGCACGCCGCTCGTAAGATTCGATCGATCGGAAGCGCTTCGCCCGGGCCGAACGGCGGCGTGCCCGGTGGCCACGAGCGGTCGTGGCGTGCCGCCGCCATCGCGAGGCCGGGCCACGGGTCGATCGGCTCAACCGGCGCGTCCGTACCAAACGGGATCAACGCGCCGCTAGCGGCGAGCGACCGCCAGGCGTAGGCGTCGCGCTCCGCTCGCACGCCCCAGTCGCGCCGGGCCGTCGCGGCGTCTTCGCGCAGGTGCACCGGCTGAACGGATGCCGCGATTCCGGAGCCGGCGAAGCGACCGACATCGTCCGGGTGGACGAGTTGCACGTGCTCCAGGCGCGGCGTCAGCGGCACGCGGCCCACGGTGGGTTCGAGTGCATCGAGCGCGGCGCGCACCGCGTGATCGCCGATCGCGTGAATCTGGCTCGCGATCCCGCCGTCCGCGGCCTCCGCGGCGAAGTCAGCCAGCTCGGTCGGTGTCATTCGGAAGAGGCCACGGGTGTCGTCCGGGTGGATGGGATCGAGGGTTGCGGCCGTGCGCGAGCCGAGCGTGCCGTCGGCGAAGAGCTTCAACCAGCCGACACGGGCGCGACCATCGGGGGCGCCGAGCGGGTTGCCACTGCGCAAGCCATGCGCCAGCGCGGTCGGGAGGGCCTCGGACCGGAAGGAGGCGTGGATGCGAACCGGCAGGCGGCCTGCGGTCGCGAGGTTCGCGTACGCGACAAACGCGCCGGACAGATCCGGGTCCGCGGTAATGCCGCCCGGATCATGAACGGCCACGACGCCGAGCGACAGCAGTTCGCCGCCCATCTGAACGATCGCGGCCTCGAGCTCGGTGCCGGTTGCCGTGGGGATCCTCGCCGCCACGAGCGGAACCGCGTTCTCGAGCAGGACGCCATCCGGCGCCCCGGCAGGATCGCGCCGAATCAGGCCTCCCGGCGGATCCGGCGTGGCGCTGTCGAGTCCGGCCTGCTCCAACGCGGCGCGGCTGACCCAGAACGCATGATGATCGAACGACCACAACCCGACGAGCCGCCCGGGAACCGCTCGCTCCAGGTCGGCGGCCGTGGGCCAGCGGCCCCAGCGGCGCTGATCCCAGCCGCCACCTTCGATCCACGCGGCAGCGCCCGGCGTGATTGCCGCGCGGGCCGCGATCATGGCGAGTCCCTCGTCGAGCGAGCCCGCCGATGCCAGGTCCACCTGCGTCGCGGCGATGGCGGCATCGGCGAGGTGGAGATGGGCATCGGTGAGCCCCGGGATGGCCACCTCGTCGGGTCCCAGCTCGATTCGCTCGGTGTGCGCATCGGCCCGCGTCTCGAGTTCCACCTCGGAGCCGGCAAAGGCAACTCGGCCGTCCGTGATCCCGATCGCCTCGACCCAGCCAAAGCCGGTGTCACCGGCGAGCGTTGCGATTGCCCCGGTGATCAGGGTGTCCAGTGGCATCGGATCAGCGTACCGCCTGGACCGTCACGGCCACGGGTCGGACAGGAGTGTCGCCAGCGCAGCGCGGTCGAGGCCGGCCCCAAGTCCAAGGGCAAGCGCGATCCGGGCCTTTGGCGCCGTGAGCGAGCCCGCTCGCAGCGCCCCGGCTCGCTCCCACGTCGCGCCGCCTCCCGGAAACGCATACCCGGTACCGGCGCGCCCGGCTGGCGTTCGGGTCGAAAGCACGACCGGTATTCCGACGCTCATGGCCCGGATCGCCCCATCGAGCAGGCCCGGCGACGTATTGCCGGCTCCCGTGGCCGCGACGACCAGGCCATCAAGACCGCCGGCAACGAGAGCGTCGATCGGGCTCCCGTCCATGGCCACACCGGCGGTCACGAGACCGATCCGTTCGGCGGCCCGTCGGGTGGACACGTGGCGACGCCCGACCCGCCGCCGTTCGAGGCGCACCACCCCATCCTCGACGACCCCGAGCGGGCCGTCGTTGAGGCTCTGGAATGTCGTGAGCGCCGACGCATGGGTCTTCGTGACGTCGTCGGCCGGATGGATCGTGTGCGCCAGGACGACGACCACGCCCTGGTCGGCAAGGCCCGGATGGATCGCGGCACGGACGGCGTCGCGCAGATTGTCGGGACCGTCGTAGCCCGCCTCGCTGGCCGAGCGCATCGCCCCGGTCACCACGATGGGCTTCGGCCCGGCGTGAAGCAGATCCCAGAACAGCGCCGTTTCCTCGATCGTGTCCGTTCCCTGTACGACGACGATGCCGTCCACGGCCGTGTCATCCGAAAGTCGATCGAGGGTCGCCCCGATTTCGAAGAGGTCGGTGAACGTGAAATGGCTCGCCGGGGTCAGGCCGCGATCGAGCGCCACGACCTCGGCGATCTCACCGAGGTCGGCCGTGCGGGCGAGGATGGCGGCACCATCGAGGGTGGGAACATTGCCGCCGGCGACCGGATCGACCTCCATGGAAATGGTCCCCCCGGTGAAGAGGACCGCAACGCGCGGCATGGGATCGCAGGTCAGGCCGGTGTCGAGGCCCGGTTGCCCCGCGCAGCGGGTTCCGCTGTCGCGAGATCCGGCTTCCCCTGAACCTGTGCGGCAACCGGGTCGGTGGCCGCAGTCACGCTGCGACCGCCCCCTCGCCCGGGCAGCCCCTGATCGTCCGCCGGGAGGTGCTCCATCTTGTCCCAGCGCATCCGCCCGCGACGAGTGGCCAGCCGCCACAACGCTCCGGGAACTGCGACCAACCAGATCGTGCTGAACGCGGCCATGCGACCGCCACGCTCCACGCGGCGTCGGCGCGTCAGTGCGCGACCGTCTCGATCTCGTCCTCCCTCGAGCGCCTGGAAGGTGAGCGCGCCGCTTGCAGAGACATACGTCGCGAGGAGTGCCGCGGCGACCGCCGGCTGCCGCCGCCGAATCGAACCGAGGAGTGCGCCGACCATGATCGGCGGCGACAGGAGCTGCACGGCATACGCCACGAAGTCCACGCGGGCGAACGATGTCAGGGCGTCGCTCCGGAGCACGCCCGGGCCGTGCTCCAGGTATCGCCGGATCGACCCCTCCGCCCAGCGCACTCTCTGTCGCCAGAGTCCGATCGCGCTCCTCACCGGCTGCTCCCACACCTCTGCGTCGGCGATCCACGCGACGCGGACGCCGGCGGTCAGGGCAATCCGGCTCGAGAGGTCGAGGTCTTCGGTCAGGGCATTCGCGCGCCAGCCGCCGGCCTCGATCAGCAATTGGCGCTCAATCACCGTTCCGTTCCCGCGGAATTCGGACATCCCACCCAGCGCCCAACGACCGGCCTGGATCGCACCGTCGACGGCCTGCTCGTCCGCCTGTGCGCCGGCCAACCACGAGGGGTCGTCATCGAACGTGCGGCGGCGGGCCGTCATCGCCCGAACCCCCGCCTCCCGGTGACGAGCCAGGGCTCCGAGGAAACCCGGTCCGAGCCGCGCGTCCGCATCGAGAACCACGATCGTGTCGCCACGGCATCGCTCCGGCGGCGCCGCGCCGAGGGCCGCGCCCTTGCCGTCGGCGAGCTCCAGTCCGTCACGCCGGAGCACGACGACGCGATCCGCGATCCCATGGACCTTGGCAGCCTCCAATGCGACGTCGGTCGTGCCGTCGATGGAGCGATCGTCGACAAGGACCATCTCCAGGTCGGGCCGGCCGGATGCGTCGAGCAGGTCCTGGCCGGCCAGGTCGGCGACCAGGCCTCCGATGACGGTCGCCTCATCCCGGGCTGCAACGATCACGCTGAATCGCGGCGCCTCAGCCGGGATCGTGGATCGGGCCGCGAGGGTCACACGTGGGGATTCCCGTGCGGCGCGTCGGCCGGCCCACAGGATCGGCGCGACGGCGGCGGCCACGACGCCGCACATGCCGATCACGGCAAGGCGGGTACGGCCACCGCCGGCGGCTCGGTCGCCGAGCAGCACACCCCCGGCGAGGACGCTCACGGCGGCAATCCGCCACGAGGCCGGCGTGGGGCGGGAGTCATCGGTCACGAGCATGCTCCTCACCAAGAGGCCTCATCGCAGATCGTGATCGTGAGGATCGTCCGATCGATCCTGGTCCCGGGCCTCGGTCCGGATCGCAACGCCGATCGAATCGACTGCGATGCCCGGCACCCTCGTTTCCGCCGTGGCCAGGGATTCGTGCGGGTTGAGCGGGCCGCGCCGGATGATCGAGGTCAGGCCGGACAGGAAGATGAACGCGGCGACGACCAGGATCACGGGGGTGGTTCCAGCAACCTCGGCGATGGGCCCGACGATGATGATCGGCAGGAAGCTGGACACCGACACGAGCATGTTCAGCACGCCGAACACGCGTCCGCGAACGTCGTGCGGAATGTCTTCCTGGAGCTGGGTCTGGCTGGAAATCGCCACGACCCCATACGCGATGCCGGCCAGGAATCCGATCGCGACGACCACCATCACGAGTGACGTGAGCGCGCCGGTGTCGACCACGCCGGCCCTGGCGCTTGCGGCCGTCAGGAAGCGGCTGATCGGACCGGCAACGGTGAGCACCACGAGCAGGAAGCCGAGGGCGATGAGGCCCCCTTCGATCGCCCGGCGGCGCGAAACGTAGACGCCATATCGGTTGAGGACCAGGATCCCGGTCACGATCCCGAACCCAAGCGGCAGCACGACGACCAGCAGGTCTCTCGGCCCGAGGCCAAGCGTGTCCTTGGCGAAGTCTGGGCCCAGGACGCCGATGACGCCGATCAGCGAGGCGGCGATCCCAAGATAGAACAGCGACCATCCGATGGCGGGATTGTTCCGGATGTACACGATCCCTTCGCGCAGCTGCGCCAACGTTCCTTCAACCGCGAGCTCGGCATCGGCAACCGATTCGAGGCGGCCGCGCCGAATGCCGCTCGGCACGGGCGGCGAGTTCGGCAGGGTGAAGCAGAACACGGCGGCGATCACATACAGGACCACCACGAGCAGCAGCATCAGCTCGGGCCCGGCGATCCTGACCACGAGCGGTCCGAGCAGCGCGAACCCGAGCGCGAAGGCACCGTTCAGCGTGAGGGTGAACAGGCCGTTGGCCGCCACGAGCTGCGGCCGCGGGACGAGTGCGGGGATCATCGCGGCCTCGGCCGGCGCGAAGAACACCGTCACCACGGAGACGAAGATGTTGAGCACGAGGATCGCGGCGAGGTTGGGCCCGGCCAGGAAGATGAGAACGAAGGCCCCTGCCCGCACGACGTTGGTGATCACGAGGATGGTCCGGCGGTCCAGGCGGTCCACGTAGACCCCGGCCACGGCCGAGAGCAGGACGGCCGGCACCAGGAACGTGAGAAATAGCGCGCTGACGGCGGCGCTGCTGTTCGTGGCTTCGTACACGATGACGGTCAGGCCGTACAGCACCATGTTGCCGCCGATCTGGGTGGCCACCTGGGCGAGCCAGAGGAGGAGAAACGGGCGATTGCGAAGGACGGCCGCCGAATTGCCCCCCGCCTCGGGGCCGTCAGCGGGCGGAATGCTCGTCATGGCGCTGGCGTCTCGGCCGCGGGGGGCGCCAGTGCAGCGGTCAGGGCCGGATCGCCCCGTTCGACGAACTCGACGAACCGGGCCTCGAGCGCCCGTCGCTCGATGAGGACATGGCGGCCGCACCCCCGACAGCGGAGACCGATGTCCGCTCCGAGGCGGTCGACCAGCCACTCGCGACCGCCACACGGGTGGGCCCGCCGGAGTCTGAGCACATCGCCGAGGTACAGCCGGAGCACGGGTCGGTCGGTCATGGGGGCTGTCAGGGTATCAGAGGCGAGGGCCGCCGTTGAGCGGGACGAGGTCCCGCTGGGTCGCTGCGAGGTCGACGCGATCGACCGGAGTGACGGTCAGACTGAGCTCCGGATTCGTCACCGCGAGCTGCGCGATGATCCCGCCGGCCCGCGTCAGGGACCCGAGAAGCGTCGTCGAGCTGCCGATCGCGTCGACCGAGAACGGGCTGGCGATCTGCGTGCCGTCGACGGTCAGCCCGCCCGGGGCCCCACCGACGATGGTTCCGGGAACGACGCGGATGCCGGCGATGGCGATGCCCTCGGCACCGGCGTTGCGCAGCTCGTTGACCAGCGACTCGACGTTGGCCCCTGCCACGGGACCAGACAGGAGGATCGTCACACCCGGACCCGTGACCGGGACGAGACCGGCCCAGGCACTCACCCGGGAAAGATCGGCGCGGATCCGGTCGACGGATGTCTCGCCGCGGGACTGGCCGCTCACGAGGTCGTCCAGCTGACGCTGCAATGTCGCCACCTCGGTCCGGAGTTGGTCATTGCGGGTGTTCAGGTTGGCCACGAGGACGGTCAGCTCCTGCGCGGAGAGAGCGGCAAGCCCGGCGGAGCCGGCCTGGCTCCGCAACTGGACCACGACGAGCGCGCCGAGCAGCAGGGTCACCGCGGCGAGGCTCACCTGGTTGAACGGCCGGTGCATCGTCACGGCGCGGGGCTCTGCGACGGAGCCACCCGCGCGTTGCGCAGGTTCACGGTGCCGGCGAATGCGGGAATGTCGACGCTCTCGGGTGTCGCAAACGAGATCCGGATGCCGAATCGCTCGCCGCGGGCACGAACGAAGTCGACAAACCCGCCCGAGGCACTGAGGCGATCGTACAGATCCGGCGGTCCAAGGGCCGTCACGTGGTACGGCGGCGCGAGATAAGCGGAGTTGACGAGGACGGACCCACCGATGTCGATGACGGCCGTGGTCGTCGTCACCCGCTCGCCGCTCACCGCGATCGCCTCTGCGCCCGCCAGCCACAACTCCTCGATCAGGATTCGGATGTCCTGCGCGGAGACCAGGTAATCGCGATCGTTGCCATCGGGCGGGGCCGGCTGGATGGAATCTTCGAGGCGGAGCACGATCCCGGTTCCCTGGAGCGGAATGAGCCCGGCGGCGATGCGCGCTCGTTCGAGCTCCTGGTTCAGCTGCCTGACCAGCTCCGCGGAGCCTTCCCCGGCCCGTTCCGCCGTCTGGATCCTGTCGCGCAGGTCCAGGATGCGCGCCTTCAGGTCGTCCTGCTGCGCCTGGAGACCGAGCGCCGTCTCGACGAGCGGCGCTCGCTCCTGGGTGGTGTAGCGGACCCGAGGACGCTCGCTCGCGAGCTGGGCGGCAATGAGGAATCCGAGCCCCAGCAGGGCCAGCCCGAGGGTCACCTGCCAGGTGGGAATGGCCCGCAGCCGGGCGCGCAGCGCAATCACGAGTGCAACCTTCGCTGCCGTGCGCGCCAGCCGACGAAGCCCAGGACGGCCGCGACCGCGGCGGCCGTCCCGATTAGAGGGATCAGCGGGAGGGCGTCGCCGGCGACCGAGTCCGGTGGCGAGGTGGGCCCGTCGCCGGGCGACGTTCCGGGGCGTGGGCTCGCCACGTCGCCGACGATCACCGGCACGTCCCAACCGGGCGGCACCGGCCCTGCCGGCGCCGGCTGCGGCCCGTAGACGGCGGGGGCGCCGGCCCCGACCGACGACCGCCACGCCGCATCGAACGCAGCGACGTCAACGCCGAGTGCCGCCAGAAACGCCTCGTCGTCCGTGGTTCCAGCGGCGTACGACCGGATCAGCGTGATCAGGGCGTCACGGCCGTACGTCGCGACGAGGAAATCGACGGCCGACACGCTCTCGGCATATGCCAGGAAGAACTCATCGCGCGTGGTCGGGAATTGACCACCAAGGCCATCGAGGGGCGTGAGCGCGTTCCGCCGGACCGCGTCCGTCACCTCGCGTCGATCGGCAGCCGCGTATCCGGCCGACAGGTAGACGGCCAGCCCTTCGTTCAGCCAGCGCGGCGGGAAGTGGTACGGGTTGGCGACCGCCGTGTCGAAGACGAGGTGCGTCAGCTCGTGGGGAATGACGATGCCCACCCAGGGATCGTTGATCGAGTCCGGTCCGATGAGCGCGAACAACGTCCGAATCTCCGCATTGGCCTGGCCGCCGACATTCTCGCGCGTTCCGGGTCCCAGGGCGTCGTAAAACGCGGCCTGCTCCGCATAGATGAAGAAGTCGATCGGGTCCGATTCCGCTACCCCGAGGAGCGTCCCGGTCTCGGCCACCGCACGCTCGCCGATGTCGAGCGCGCGAGCTCCGAACGCGTCCGAACCGCCGTACCAGTGGACGTGGACCCGGTCTCCGGTTCGAGTGCGCCACGTGAAGCGCGTGTCCGCGTACAGCACCGCGACACGCGGCCCAAGCTCGATGCTGCCGTCGCGCGCGGTGACCCGCCAGCGGGCGCCAACCATCGTGTTCGGCAGGATGTGCCCCTCGCCGAGGTTCAACACGTGGCGAAGCGTGAGCGCGCCGCCGACCGGTACCGGTGACGGCACCTCGACAACGTGCGGACCGAGGGCTCCCGGAAACTCGAGGAGAATCTCCACGCGTGCCGGTTGGGCGGTCGCCCGAAACCGCTGCTCAAACGCGATCGAGGCACCGAAGCGCGCCGTCGCCGTGGGTGGATCGAACGATGCCGCCTGCGTGGCGACGGCTGGTCCCGCAACCGGAGCGGAAGTCGCCGCGGCAGGACTCGGCGCCGCCACCGCGGTCGTTCCGGCGACGACCAGCACGAGGATCGCGATGGCGAGCCGCACTGACCTCATTCGTCCCACGCCAGCCCCCCCATGCGCAGGATCCCAAGACCGTTCTGGCCCGCGCCCAGCAGGCCCTCACGCGCCAATGCCCATCCAGTCCCGTAGGAGAGTGGAATCAGCGGCGCATCGCGCTGAACGACGCCTTCTGCCCGATCGAAGGCGGCGCCGACCGCCGCCGGGTCCGAGGCTTGAAGCGCCATGTCGAGCGCATCGTCGAATTCGTCCGAGGTCCAGCGCCCGTAGTTGTTCGTGGCTCCCGAACGAAGCAGGATTCCCAGGAAGTCGTTGCGACCCGGATAGTCGGCGACCCATGACAGCGACCAGAGCATCGGCGGTTCCGAATCGAGCCTCTCGAAGTACGCCCCGAAGTCCATCGACTCGAAGACGACGTGAATCCCGAGTTCGCGCTCGATCTCGACCAGGATCGCTTCCGCGTAGGCCGACCCGCCGGTCAGGTACGTCACGACCGGGAAGCCGCGACCGCCGGGATAGCCGGCGGCCGCCAGATCGGCACGGGCCGCCACGGGATCGTGCGCCGGCAGGAAGTCGCGGTCCGACCGACCCGGAACCCCGATCGGGACCATGCTCGTTGCCGGGGTATTGGTGACCGGAGTCGCCAGCTCGACGATCCGCCGCCAGTCGACCGCCGAAGCAACAGCCCGACGCACGCGAACGTCGTCGAATGGCGGTCGGCTGGTGTCAAAGCCAAGGAACTCCAGCGACAGCGATGGCACCTCCCGGAGCCGTGGGCCAAGCGTCTCGCTGTAGCGGATCCAGGAGGCATCGAAATTGCTGATCGGCGCGTAGTCGATCTCACCTTCCTCGAAGGCGCTGACCGAGCTGCGCCCGCCGAGGTCGGACACGACCCGCACGGTCGCGATCGCCGGTCGCCCGGCCCAGTACCGATCGTTGGCAGTGAGGATGAGCGCGTCCGGCTCGACGCCGCTCAGGATGTAGGCCCCGCTGGCGACGAAGCCGGCCGGCGACAGCGGATCGCCTCCGTCCCCGAATGACCCAGGGACGACCGCGAAGGTCGCCGCGCTGACGATCGAGACGAAGTCGGCCGCCGGACGCACGAGGTCGACGATCACGGCGTCACCATCGGCCCGCAGGCCCACCGCTCCCGGATCGCGCACGTCGCCGCCGGCAAAGGCCTCGGCGCCGACGACATCGGCCATCAGCGACGCCAGCGGCGAGGGCGCTGCCGGATCGATGAGGCGCAGCCAGCTGCGAACCACGTCACGACCCTCAAGGCGCGTGCCGTCCGAGAATGTCAGGCCGGGGCGAAGATGGAACACCACCTGGCGACCATCGTCATTGATGTCCCATGAGCGCGCGAGGGCCGGCCGCAGGACGAGCCCGGCGTCGTACGCAGTCAGGGTCTCGAACAGCTGGGCGATGATCGCGGAGCTGCCCAGGTCACCGTGGGCGGCGGGATCGATCGACGTCGGCAGACCGGCGAGAACCCGAACGTCGTCACGTTCCGCGGCCCGTGAATCCGCCGCGGGCCCCGCAGGGCCAACGGAGAACAGCACCGCCGCGAGCATTGCAGCCAGGATCGCCGCAAGGCGGCTGGGGCGACGCCGGCCGAGAAACCCCCGTTCCGAGATCAACGCGCGTGGGATCCGCGCCCGTCAACCGGACCGGCCAGACCTGCCCATGACGGTGACCCCGAGTTCATGGGCGGAGTATAGGGGCGGCCCTTGATGACCTCCGAGCGTTCGACGAAGGTCCCGGCATGGCCCGATCTCCGGGCATGAGAATGAGGCCTCGCCGCTCCACACCGCCGGGGGAACGATGATCAACCGCGAGGCCTCTTTGGGAAGGAACGACGGCGAGCCGAACGCGTTAGGGCCGGCTGTGGGTGACTTCATCCAGGTGGGCAGCCCAGGCATCGCGAACCCGATAGAAATCGCGCCGGGTAGCGCGGACCTGGTCGGCCGGCAGGCTCTCGGGGCCAATGGACGCGTCGTCGAGACGCTCCGCCGGCAAGGACGTGACGACGGCTCCACGCCGGCTCGCTCGATCGACCCCGAGCCGAAGGGACAGGCTCCACGAGGTACCCAGATAGCGGTGGGTGGCGATTCGCTCGTCGAGCAGGCCGCGCGCGATCGCGTCCTCGCGGCGGAACGCGAGACAGGCGAGATCCACGACGTCAACATCGGCCTCAGCCGGCTCGAAGCGACGCAGGTCCGCGGTCCGGCTCCCCCACCCGCCGGTGACCGCGACGTCTGGATCCGCCAGGGCCGCGACGAGCGGGCCGACGATGTCGCCGTGCACGACGAGCGGCGCCGCGCAGAGCACGACGATCCGACCGGAGGCGCGACGGATCCCCGCGTTCAGCGTGGCGGCGAGGCCGAGCCCCGCCGTGGTGTGGACGACCTCCGCGATCGCTCCGGCGAAGTCGCCCTCCGCCGGATCCACGACGATGTCCGGCGGTGATTCCGGCGCACGCGCAACCACGACGACGCCCGTGGCCGCTGGCGAATGGGCCGCCACACGCTCGACGAACGCGCGCGTTTCCTCGGCCTGTCCGGCGACGACCACGATGGTGGCGACGCCTGTCGGCGGCGCGTCCAGAAGCGAGGGAACGCTCGAACTGGAGCCGTGCAACACGATCCCCTCGTGCACGACGTCGCTCGCAACCGCCAGTTCCAGGCGGAAGTCTGGGCCGCTGTCAACCACGCGCCAGCCGGCGGCCGCGATCTCGGCCTTGAGTCGATCTGCCGCCACCCAGTCCTGGGCCTGCCTGGCCCGTGATCGGGCATGAGCCGCGTCGAGGACGGTCTGCGGAATCCTCGTTCGCGTCACGCGACGATGACCCGAATCATGACGTTGGTTCGGCCCGCCACGGTGCCTCGTCCTGGATGTCGCCGACGAACTCGGGCAGTTCGCCACCTTCGACCATCTGGCGGACCGCGGACGACTCGCCGCAGTGGACGAAGTAGTGGTAGGTCATGCGCAGAAGCATGGTTCCGAAGTCCTGCGCCGAGGGGGTATTGAGGACCGGTCGATCCGAGAGTCGTTGCGTGGTCAGGCCATCCAGCCACGTGTCTGCGGCGGCCGTGACCTGCCGCCAGGCGGCCCACATCTCCTCGAGGGGCGGCGTGGACGCCGGCGCGCCACTCGCGACCTGGTCGTTGAGCCCGGGGACCGGAGTCATCCCCTGGGCCCTTGTCAGCCAGTAGAGCTGCTCGTGCCAGGCCATGTGGCCGATCATCCAGCCGATCGAGTTCATCGGGCCCAGCCGGCGCCCCGCGACCTCCTCGGTGAGACCGTCGAGGCCTCGGACAAATTCGCTTCGGGCAAATCGAAGCTGTTCGACCCTGGGGTGTGTCATCCATGGACTCCTGCTCGCGACCCGGTTGAACCGGGCGGCACCGAACGCATGGTAGGCCCGAACGGCCTGGCGCGATGGTGGTACGGTCGTGGCGATGTCAGATCGACCATGCACCTGTTGTTACGACACCGAGTTCGACGACAAGAAGGCGCGCGACCGTGTTCGTGACTACCGCCGGAACGGGCCGCCACCGGCGACGCGGATTCTGGCCGACGAACTGGGTCGGGACGGCGTCGCGGACCGTACCGTGCTCGACATCGGCGCGGGCGTCGGCGCCCTCCACCATCTCCTGCTGGAGCGGGGCGCCGCGAGCGTTCTCGACGTCGATGCGTCGCGACCCTACATCGAGGTCGCTCGCGGTGAGGCGGAGCGGCGTGGGTTCGGCGATCGCGTGCGGTTCGAGCACGGCGACGCCGTGGTGCTCGCCGATCAGATCGAGCCGGCCGACCTCGTCGCCCTGGATCGTTCGGCCTGTTGCTATCACGACATCTCCGCGCTGGTCGGCCTGGCGGGAAGGAGAGCTCGCCTGACGCTCGGTCTGGTCCTGCCCCGCGACATCGCCCTCATTCGGTTCGGGATCCGCGTCCTCAACGTTGGCCAGCGGCTCCGTCGTTCCGAATTCCGGGTCTACGCCCACGCACACAGCGCGGTCGATGGCGCGGCCCGCAGCGCCGGGCTCGTCCCGCTGGCCCGGCGGAACAGCGGCATCTGGACGATCCTCGTGTACGCCCGCCCCGAGGGACCCTCGACGTCATCCTCGACCTCGATCTCAACCTGAAGGAGGCTCCGCCATGACTGAAACGATCGACCGATCCGTGCTCGATGTCCATGGAATCGCGGCCTCGCCCGACGATCTCCGCGGCGACCTTGAACCCTACGGCCCACGGATTGGCGCCGATCGCGGGACCCCCCAGACCTCGGGCCGCATCCTGCACGCGTCCGCCGACGGGTCGATCGAGGTCGGCATCTGGGAATGCACTCCGGGAGGCTGGTCGATCGAAGACCGTCCCAACACGGAGACGGTGATGATCCTGAGGGGGCGGGCCACGATCACGGATGCCGACGGCACTCGCCATGAGCTCGTGGCTGGTATGTCCCTGACGCTGCCCGTTGGATGGACAGGCCGCTGGGAGATCCACGAGACGCTGCGCAAGGTCTACGTGACGATCACCGGCCGCTGAGTCGCCGATCGCCGCGTCGCCCTATCGGGGACGCTCGACCCTGGCGTCCGGGCGTCGGGCGAATCGTTCGCCGGGGAGCGGCGTGAACGGACCTGGTCGCGATGCGGGAGCGCTGTTCGGACGCCCCGGCCGAGCGGTCCGCTGCGCGCCGTGCTGGACGTGCACTGCCCCGTGGGCCCCCGGCTGCGGTTGAGGCCTCGGTCCGGGTCGGTTGGGTGGCGTGGCGGGCCCTCGATGGGTTGGCGACCCGACTGGGCGATACGCCACTCCCGGTGCGGGGCGAGCGGCGGTCGATGGGGCCGATCGGCGACGCGGCCCAGCGCCCTGGCGCTGCTGACCCGACCGCTGCTGGTGGCCGGCCGTCCGAAGCAGGATGGGCTCAGGACGGGTCCTGGGATCGGGCTCGAACCCGGCCACGGTTTCCGCATCGATTCGCCGGCCGAGCAATCCCTCGATCTCGCCGAGCAACCTGAGCTCGTCGACGCAGACGAGCGAGATCGCATCGCCCTCCGACCCGGCGCGTCCGGTACGACCGATCCGGTGGACGTAATCCTCGGGCACCATCGGGAGCTCGTAGTTCACGACGTGGGGCAGGGAGTCGATGTCGATGCCGCGCGCGGCAACTTCCGTCGCGACGAGGAGCGCCACGCGGCCGGCCTTGAAGTCGTTGAGCGCGCGGACACGCTGGGACTGGCTTCGGTTGCCGTGGATCGCGGCGGCGCGGATTCCGTCCATCTCGAGCTGCTGGGCCAGCCGGTTCGCACCGTGCTTGGTGCGAGTGAACACGAGCGCCTGGTCGATCCGGCCGCCGTTCACGAGGTGCGACAGGAGGTGGCGCTTCTTCTCGCGGTCGACGCGGATGACGACCTGGCGGACGAGCTCCGTCGGCGTATTCCGCGGCGAGACGTCGACCTGGGCCGGATCGCGCAGGAGACCGGTTGCCAGTTGGCGAATATCGTTCGAGAAGGTCGCCGAGAAGAGCAGCGTCTGTCGGGCGGTCGGAACCAGCGCGACGACGCGGCGGATGTCGCGGATGAAACCCATGTCGAGCATTCGATCCGCCTCGTCGAGGACGAGGACCTCGAGTCGCGACAGGTCGAGGGTCCGCTGCTCGATGTGGTCGATGAGGCGTCCCGGCGTGGCCACGACGATGTCGACGCCACGCCGCAGCGCCCGGTACTGCGGCTCGTAGCCGACGCCACCGTAGATCGCGACGGACCGTGCGGGGTGATGCGCGCCATACGTTCGAACGGCCTCCTCGACCTGGAGCGCGAGTTCGCGCGTCGGAACGAGGACGAGGACACGGACCGGCGAGACCGTACGGCCGCGACCGGCAGGGCCGGGAGCCATCGGCGACGACGCCACGGCTCGCTCGCGCAAGCCCTGCAGGATCGGCAGGACGAAGGCAGCGGTCTTGCCGGTGCCCGTCTGGGCGCCCGCGAGCACGTCGCGGCCGGCGAGCACGAGCGGAATCGCTGCGGCCTGGACCGGCGTGGGGGTGACGTAGCCCTGGTCGGCGACGGCACGGAGGAGTTCGGGCGACAGCCCGAGACGATCGAAGGTCATGGGTAGACAGATGCTCCTGAGGGCCCTCCCGCCTGTGCGGGGCCCGGTCAGGGCAAGTGTGTTGTTCGGGATCGACGATCGTTGGACCGGGGCGCTGACCGGAGCGCCCATCGAGCACGAGAGGAGCGGAGCCTACCCGATAACGGGCGATCCCGCTTGGTCTGACGTCGCGCTCGTTCCGAAATTGCTCCTACCTCGACCCAACCAACCCGGCGCCCCATGGCGTAGATAGAGTGTGCTGACGATGGAGCAGGACGCCGCCGGCCTGATTGCGAGCGCACCACCCGACGCCTTCGGCGCATGGGTTCGACCCCACCTGGGGGTCATCACGCGGCTCGCCGCGCGGCTCGCACCTCCAGGGGAACGCGACGACGTCATCCAGGAGACGCTGGCGCGTGCCTGGTCAAAGTGGTCGCTCTTCGATCCGGCTCGCGGGACACCGTCCAGACTGGCTGCTCGCGATCACCGCGGATCGGGCGCGGCGTGCTCGCCGGCGCCATCGACCCTGGCCGCTCGGGGAACGCGTCGCCCGGGTGCGTCCGATCGACGACCGCCTTGATCTCGAGTACGCGATCGCGCGGCTGCCGAAGCGTCAGCGGCTGGCCGTCGACTGCTTCTACTTCGCGGGACTGTCGGTGACGGAAACCGCGGTTGTGATGGGCTGCGCCGAAGGCACGGTGAAGTCCACCCTGTCCGACGCCCGCGAACGCCTGCGAACCTTGGTGGAGGTGCGTGATGGATGAGTTCGATCAGCGCCTGCGCGACGCCGGGCAGGCCTGGCGAGACGGCCAGGCCGAGCAGCCCCCGCTGGAAACCATCATCGCCGGCCTGCACTCAACGCCAGGGCCGAATCGCCCCGGATTCCGTCAGTTCGTCGTGCTGTCCGCCGCCGCAGGCCTCGTTGCCGTCCTGGGCCTGACGCTGGGACCCATCCTGCTGCCACCACAGACAGGCCCGGGGGCATCGCCCGAGCCAGTCGCTCTCTATTTCGTCAATGTCGATGGTCCCGACGTGTCGATTCTCATTGCGGATCGGGTCGTGGCCGACGTGCCGTGCGGTGCATCGACGACGCTGGCAGCTGGCGGGGATCTGCCCCCGCTACCGTGGTCCGTGGTCGTTCGCGCGTCAGACGGTGAGGTGATCGGTTCGCCCGAGATCGTTGGACCACTGCCGAGGTCGCTCCTGATTCGCGGCCGGCATGTCCTCACCGGCGGGTGGCCGATCAAGATCGGTGGGGCTCCGTCACCACTCGACCAACCGTGTGGGAGTGGAGCCCCCGCATCGCCGGTGTCGACACCGGCGGCAAGCCCATCCCCACGTCCGACCGACGGCGAGACCGTGTCGGCGGAGACCGTTGACGGCCGGTTCAGGCTCGTCCTCGAACTCCCGAAGACCGTCTGGACGACAGAGGAATCGATCTCCGGCGAAGCGCGACTCGAATACGCCGGCCCAGCGGCGACGCGGCTTCATGGATCCGGGTCGGGACTGATCAGCTTCGGCGCCCGAGAGGGGCTGGGGACGAGGTGGCTCACCCCTGGATGGGACACAACCTGCGCGGCCTACGAGATCTCCCGCGACCGGCCACAGGTCAGTCCTCTGACCAAGTCCGGCGCCTGGGGTGCCGACGATCCGAACGCGGACTTCTATCGCGAGTTCTTCGCCGATCCGCTCTACCGGCTGCCGGCCGGAGAGTGGTACATCACCGCGTATGCGTCCTTCAGCGAGGGAGACTGCGGCGTGCCCGCACACGAACTCGAGATGACGATCCGGATCCGCGTCGTCGCGCCGGTCACGGAAGCGGACGGCGCGATCCGCCTGTGGCCGGCTCCGGCCGACCTCGGCTGCGACGCGATCCCGGCTCCCTATCGCTCGTTCACGATCCGGATCGACCCAACGGCGGTGGACCAGGTCTGGGCGATCACCGACGGTGGCGTCCGGCTGTGGACCTCCTGGGCCCCCGGGTTCCGGGGAGGGAGCGCCGGGGATCCGGTGATCAGGGATCCGGCCGGTGAGGTCGTCGCCCGCGACGGCGAGCTCGTCGCCCTCCCCGACGGAGACTGGCCGCGGCTGCACGGCTACTTCGTGTGTCCGAGCCCCGACGCCATCTACGTCCTGCGGGCGACTCCGGGTTAAGGAGGATCCGTAGCCCCCGGAGCCGGATTTGACACTCCATCAGAGTCTGATACAGTCGCCCCATGGATACTGTCGGACAACCCGCTCGCCTCCCGCCCATGTCGCGGACGGCGATGCACGTCCTTCTCGCCATCGGGCCCGAAGAGCGCCACGGGTACGCGATCATGCGCGAGATCACCCGGATGACCGAGGGTGCGATGCGCCTGGGCCCCGGTGGGGTCTACACGACGATCAAGCGGCTCCTCGACGATGGACTCATCGAGGAGTGCGCCGAGCGCCCCGATCCCGAGCTGGACGATCAGCGCCGACGCTACTACCGGCTCACGGCCATTGGCCGAACCGTGGCCACGGCCGAGGTGCGCCGCCTGCAAACGCTCGTGCAGGCGGCTCGCCCGTGGGCGCTCGAGACTGCCGAATGACTTCTCAAGGCACGGTCCACGAGCGCGCCTATCGGGGGCTGCTCCGGCTGTACCCGACCGAGTTCCGGGGGCGATTCGGGGACGAGATGGTCACGTTGTTCGGCGACCTGGTCGGCGATGCTCGCCGGGCCGGGTCGACGCGCCGGCTGGCGCTCCTATGGCTGCGGATCCTCGGCGACCTGGCCGTCACCGCCCCGTCCGAACACGCCCGGCGGGACCGCCGTGCCGGGCACTCGCTCGACCCGGCGCCGCCGCCCTGGATTCGCGTGTTCGGCCTTCTCGGTGTCGTCGGTGGTGTCGTCCTGCTGGCGGCGTTCGTCGTGGAGATCGCGCCCGACCTCAACACGGTGCGACTCATCCTCTTCAATCTCGGCGCGATCGCCATCGTTCTTGCCCTGCACCGCCGGCAGCTCGCAGCATCGCCCAGGCTCGCCTGGGCCGTCGCGGTCCCCACCGTGCTCATCAACATCTGGCACATCGGCATGATCGTTCTCGACGTCGGCCGGACGGAGCCGATCGGCGCCGGTGCGTTCGGGATGGTCTACTTCGTGGCGGGACTCGCGTTGTGGCTGACCGAGGCCGCCTTCGGTCTCGTGACGCTCCGTCTGGCCGGCGTGGTCCGATGGGGCGGACTCGCCCTCGCGATCGGATCCGTGCTCGCAATCACGGGCATGGACCGGCTCGAGCTCACATCCGCCTCCAACCCCACGATCTTTGGCCCGCTTGCGCTCGCCGGCATCGCCCTTAACGGCATCGGTTGGATCCTGCTGGGATTCGCAGTCGCGCGCTGGCGTCCATCGGTGGTGCGACAACCCGAGGTCCCACTGGGGCGCTAGCGGCCCGTTGCGAAGACGGCCCGCTGATCGACGATCGGTTGATCCCGGAGACGACGTCATGCCCGAGGTGTCGATTCCCGTCGGCGCCGTTCGTCGTCGACACGAGAGGGCGAACCGTCGGTCCGTCCTGCAGGCTCCGAGGAGGTCTCAGATGGGAACCAGGGTCGTGCACATCGAAGTCGTCGGCAAGGACGGAGCGGCGCTCCAGAAGTTCTACCGCGACACTTTTGGCTGGAGCCTGGACACGAACAATCCCGGCGGCTACGGGATGTATCGTCAGGACAATGGCCTGACGGGCGGCATCGGCGCCTCCAACGACGGCGGCCCCGGCCACGTCACGTTCTACGTCAACACGGACGACCCCCAGGGCGTCCTCGACAAGGTCTCCGCGAGCGGCGGGCGGGTTCTCATGCCGCTCACCGAGGTCGCCCCCGGGACGACCGTCGCCCTGTTCGCCGACCCGGAGGGTCACGTCGTCGGGATCATGTAGGTCGCAGCTTTGGGTGACGAGCGACCTCGCCGTCGCTCCCCTCCCCGGGCCGACGCGGCCCTGAGCGGGTCAGTGGCGACCCCCATCACGCACCCGCTACGGCACGTCCATCACCGGCACGTCGAAGGGCTTGATCGTACTCGGGTTGTCGACACAGTACCCGTGTTCGAGGATTCGCCACCCCGGATGCGTCATCAGCCATCCGCCGGCGACGCTCGGGATGATGCCCTCTGGGTATGTTGCGGACGACGAATTGCAAGCGATGAGGATCGTCCCCGCCGGGAGGGCATCGAATTGCGCTCGGGTGTCCGCCGGCAAAGATTCAAGGCTCGGAGCCTCCGGAGGTGTGGATCCGGCGGGTTCCGTGGGAGCGGCACTCGGGTCCAGGCTCGCAGATGCTTCGGCACCGCCGCCCAGTGCGACGTCACCTGAAGCAGGGACGCCCGTCTTCAGCACGACGATGGCGGCGGCCCCGAGACTGATGACCAGGAGCAGGGTCCACAGATCCCGTTGCCTCGGCAGGTTCATGATCATTCCCTACCCTCTACCGACTCACCGTGTCGACGTAGATGTGGTGCATCGTCGAGGCCGAACTGGCGAGACCCGATGACTGTCTCCCGCTCCTGGCGTCGAGCAGCGCACACGCTCGCGCGACCGTTGGCCTGGCGCCCAACCCTGTTTTATCTGCGTGGGAAGCGTACGCGCGAGCGAGAGGAGCCGCCCATC
>ERZ1292633.187-Hain-H41-02um-R1-187-length-82886-cov-9_pt1 | contig 82886 bp, 76 predicted proteins | sample MGYA00564406_ERZ1292633 | MGnify/ENA primary metagenome ERZ1292633 (study PRJEB36523, sample SAMEA6512639) | groundwater metagenome | collected 2019-01-08 | study: AquaDiva: Metagenomics assemblies of 32 groundwater samples
TGGCCGAAGAACCAGAAGATGTGCTGGAACATCACCGGGTCGCCGCCGCCGGCGGGGTTGAAGAAGCTGGTGCCGAAGTGGCGGTCGGTCAGCGTCATGGTGATGGCGCCGGCCAGCACCGGCATCACAGCGATCAACAGGTAGGCCGTGATGAGCCAGGTCCAGGCGAACATCGGCATTTTCATCAGCGTCATGCCAGGTGCACGCATGTTCAGGATGGTCACAATGATGTTGATCGAGCCCATGATGGAGCTCGCGCCCATGATGTGCAGGGCAAAGATGCCGGCGTCCATCGACGGGCCCATCTGCAGGGTCAGTGGTGCATAGAAAGTCCAGCCGGCAGCGGGCGCGCCGCCTGGCATGAAGAACGAACCAGCGACCATGAGGCCCGCCGGGATCAACAGCCAGAAGCTGAAGTTGTTCATGCGCGCGAAGGCCATGTCGGACGCACCGATCTGCAGTGGGATCATCCAGTTGGCGAAGCCCACGAAGGCAGGCATGATGGCGCCGAACACCATGATCACACCGTGCATGGTGGTCAACTGGTTGAACAGTTCGGGGTTGACAACCTGCAAGCCGGGCTGGAACAGCTCGGCGCGGATCAGCAGCGCCAGCACGCCACCCAGCATCAGCATGGTGAAGCTGAACAGCAGATACAAAGTCCCAATGTCTTTGTGGTTGGTGGCATACACCCAACGACGCCAGCCCGCAGGCGCGTGACCGTGATCGTCATGGGCGTGATCGTGATGGTCTAGAACGGCACTCATCGTGATTTCCTTTGATTTGAATACGGTACGGCTTATTTGCGAGCGGCCAGAACTTCAGCCGGTTGCACGATTTGCCCGGTCTTGTTGGACCAGTTGTTTTTGGTATAGGTGATCACCGCAGCGATTTCCGTGTCAGACAACTGCTTCCAGGAAGGCATGGCACCGTTGTTTTGACCGTTGAGCAGCACCGCGATTTGCTTGGACTTGTCGGCATCGAGCACAACGGCCGAACCGTCGACCGGCTTGATGGCGCCAGCGCCCTTGCCGTTGGCCTGGTGGCAGGCGGCGCAATTGGCAGCGTAAACCTTCTCGCCGCGCTTGGACAGGTCGTCCAGTGCCCAGACTTTGGCTGGATCATCGGCTTTGGCGGCTTGCTTTTTCTTCTCAGCATCGACCCAGGCAGCGTAATCGGCAGCCGACAACACCTTCACATGGATCGGCATATAGGCGTGCTCTTTGCCGCACAGCTCAGCACACTGGCCATAAAAATCGCCCGTTTTCTCGGCGCGGAACCAAGTGTCACGCACAAAACCGGGGATCGCATCTTGCTTGATACCAAAAGCGGGCACCATGAAAGCATGGATCACATCACTCGCTGTGGTGATCACACGCACTTTCTGGCCGACAGGCACCACCAGTGGGTTGTCCACTTTCAGCAGGTAGTTGTCACCTTCGGGCTTGCCTGCATCGGACATGGCGCGCTGCGAAGAATCCAGCGCAGAGATGTAGCTCAGGCCTTCCCCCTCACCCTTGAGGTAGTCATAACCCCACTTCCACTGGTAGCCCGTGACCTTGACGGTCAGATCGGCGTTGGTGGTGTCTTTCTGGGCGACCAGCACCTTGGTGGCTGGCAGCGCCATCAAAATCACAATCAGGAACGGCACGGCCGTCCAGACAATCTCGACAGTGACCGATTCAGTGAACGTCGCAGGTTTGTGACCCACCGACTTGCGGTGCTTCCAGATGGAATAGAACATGACCGAGAACACGGCAATGAACACCACGGTGCAGATGATCAACATCATCCAGTGCAGCCAATGCTGCTCTTCGGCGATTTTGGTCGCCGGAGCGGCAAAGTTGAGCTGGTTGACCGCAGGGCCGCCCGGCAAATCATTGACAGCATTGGCCGCAGTGGCCAGCCATGCGCCCGCAAAAATGCCCGCACGGGACAGCAGCGAAGCCAATTGGTTGGAAATATTCTTCATGGTTCTCACTAACTTCCAAGACTCTGTTGAACTCACACCCCTGGCAAACCAGGCCAGGCCCCGTTTACCGCCAGACATCACGCCGAACGCAATGCCTTTCTGATCTCTCGCGCCAGCACCTGACGCAGTTCGGGGCGCACAAAACGCCCCACCTCGATCGAACGACCCTGGCCTGACAACTCGATCAAGCTGTGATCGCCCGCTTTGGGCTCGACCCTCACCCACTGACGCGCAAACTCGGCCCGCTCACGGCGCCCGGCAGATTCACATTCCACCACCAGACTTGCGCCCTGCAATGAAATCCACTCGCCATCGGTGGCATGCCGCGCATAGGCCAAAAAAGCCAAGCCGACCAGCGCGATTTCCAGACCCGCAAAGGCCAGCACCAAGGTCGCCCCCTGCAGCCAGAAGAACCACCCGATACCCAGCGACAAGACGCACAAAGACAGATAAAGCCAACCCAGCTGGACTGGCGTTACCGAGCAGTTGCGCCGAAGCTGCCATTGAATGGCAGGCCCAGACTCTTGTGCAAACTGGTAAATTGGATTTGACACGCGTCAACTTTCAATAACCTAACATGCTCTAAGGCACGAATTCTGGCAAAACCGGGCAGATTTTACCCGAGTTACGAAGGGGTTTTGATTCAACTCAAACTTTGTCTGATAAGCCGCCGCCGCTTCGAAGCATTTGCCGCATCTGCTCCAGGCCAATTTCGGTTTGCGCAGCCAGTTTGGCGCGTGGCTGAGGTTTGAGGGCGTGGCCGTACACAATTTCGAAACTCAGCGTCAAGCGTCCCCCCTCTTCGGGTCGGGCCAACGCCATCAGCACTTGGTCCAGTTGCGCACGCCAACGGCGGCCTCGCAAGCCCGAAAAGCGCTGAACATGCAGGTTTCTCCCCCATGCACGCAGTTCGGCCAGCAAGCGCTCCGGTGTTTCATAGCTCAGCGTGATGCGCTCCATGTCCATCACCGGTTCGGCAAACCCCGCCTCGACCAGCATGTCGCCCCAATCGTGCATGTCGGTGAAGGCGTGGGCTGGCTCGGGCCAACCCTGCCGGGCGTAGGCATCGCGCAATTCCCGCAAGGTGTCTGGTCCGAGACAGGAAAACATCAAGAACCCATCCACGGCCAATGTTTGGTGCCAGGTTTTCAACAAGTTTTGAGGCTCGGCACAGGTGTGCAACTGCATGTTGGCCCACAGCATCTGGGCATGTCCCTGCGGCGGCAGTCCCACCTGAATGCGCGGCCCCAGCCAGCGTGCGACTTGCCACCAGCGCGCCTGAACAAGCGACCGAGCTGCCAACGCCTGATCCATTTGCGCACTGATGAGCCACGCCTGGGCTTTCGGATAACGCTGCTGCAAAGCACGGTGGGCCAGCACGCCGCCCCGCAAAGGCTCCCAATGGACCCAGCAGTTCGGCTGCAGCTTGATGAAGTCCAGCCGCTCTTGCATGCGGGAGGCCACTTCCTCGTGCAGCCAGGGCGAGGTCTGGCCCATGGGGTGCGCCAACCAGCGGGCAGCAGCAACAGGGTCCAGCGAGGGGGGGCGTTCGGGTGCAGACATGGCCAAGGTAAAAGAGGATGAAAGCCTGCCTCGGGCAAACGACGGGGTCGCCTTGTGGTCAGGGGGTGGCGGCAGTATATTGAACCTAGACAACGCAGTTGACCGCTTGAAGCCGCTGGCCCCCCCATGCACGCAGAACTTGGCACTCTCGAAGACGTTCACCTTGTGGGTGACAGCGCTACGCACCCGATGGCACAGCCATGGAGGGCACGGGCTGCGTTGCTCGTCGTTGCAGGGGTGCAGCCTGCGTCCTCCTTGCGCCTTGCCCGTGCCCCCCATGGCCGCACCCTCGGGCGCGTCCAACTGCGTTTTCTAGGTTAATTTCATGTGGCCCAAATGGTTCAAGGAATTAGCCTCAACAGCCAGGGCACACCGCCCTGACCGGGCCTGGGGCTGGTTGCCCAGCCGCTGTGCGGTCTGCCAAAGCTGGCCACAGGCCCCACTGTGCGATGCCTGCATCAGCCGCTTTGCTCCGCCACAACACCGCTGCATGACCTGCGCCCTGCCTTTGCCCTCTCCAGCCCGCCGCTGCGGCGCTTGCCTGAAAACCCCACCACCACTGGATCTGTGCCTGGCCACCACCGCCTACGCCTGGCCCTGGGTGGACCTGATCGCCCGCTACAAATTTCAGCAACAAGCCGGTTGGGCCGGACCTTTGGCCACACTGATGCTGAGCACCCCTTGGGCAGAAGACACCCTGGACGCGGCCGACTGGGTGCTGCCCATCCCGCTGTCAGCGCAGCGCCTGGCCGAGCGCGGCTACAACCAGTCGTGGCTGCTGGCACGCCAGCTCAGCCCGCGCAAAGCCGACGCCCACCTGCTTTTGCGCACCCGCCACACGCCATCACAACGCAGCCTGCCCCGGGCCGAACGGCTGGCCAATCTGGTGGGCGCTTTGGCCGTAGAGCCTTTGCGGGCCGCACAACTGCGCGGCAAAAAAGTGGTGCTGGTGGACGACGTGATGACCAGCGGCGCCTCTTTGCACACCGCAGCCCATGTGCTGCGCGAGGCCGGTGCGGCACACATCAGCGCCCTGGTGCTGGCACGCACAGAAGCCGGAAGCAACACCTGAGCCCCCGTGGGAAGGGTTGGCAAATGGCCACGAAAAGCGCCTGCCAGGCCGTGGCCACCAAGGCACAATACCGGCCATGTTCCATATCGTCCTGGTTGAGCCCGAAATCCCGCCGAATACCGGCAACGTCATCCGACTGGCGGCCAACACCGGCTGCACACTGCACCTGATCGAACCCTTGGGTTTTTCGATGGAGGACAAACACATGCGCCGGGCAGGCCTGGATTACCACGAGTACGCCGACTTGCGCCGTCACGCCGACTGGGCCACCTTTTTGGCCAGCGAACAGCCCGCCATCGATCGCATGTTTGCCCTGACCACCCGGGGCAGCCGCCCAGCCCATGGCGTTGCTTTTGCACCCGGCGACTGGCTGGTGTTTGGCTCGGAAACCCGGGGCCTGGCGCCCACATTGCGCGAGCAGTTTGCCCCCGCGCAGCGCATCCGACTGCCCATGCGCGAAGGCCAGCGCAGCCTGAATTTGTCGAACGCGGTCGCGGTCACCGTGTTCGAAGCCTGGCGGCAAAACGGCTTTGCCGGGGCCAGCGCGGGCCCTGGCCTGCCTGCTCAGGCGTAAAGACGCACCAGCGACTCGGCCGCACACACGGGTTTGTCGCTGCCTTCGCGCTCCACCGTGACGTTCCATTGCAGCTGCATGCCATTGCCCTCAATGGGGGTGGCCGAATCCAGATGCAAATGCGCCCGCAAGCGGCTGCCCACAGGCACCGGCGCCATGAAACGCACCTTGTTCAGGCCGTAATTGACCCCCATGCGCGCCTGAGTGACCACGATGGTCTTGTCAAAAAACTGAGACAACAAAGACAGCGTCAAAAAGCCATGCGCAATCGGCGCACCAAAAGGCCCCTGCTTGGCACGCTCCACATCGACGTGGATCCACTGCTGGTCGCCCGTGGCCTCGGCAAACTGGTTGACTTGGTGCTGGGTGATGTTCACCCATTCGGTCGTGGCCACATGTTGGCCCACGCAATTGGCCAGATCGGCCAGAGTTTCAAATGTTTTCATGGGTATGACTTTATTCACCTTAGGGCATTGGAGGTGTCGGTGTCGTGACACCGGTTTGAGGCAGGGTCAGTGGTTTGAACCGGATTCGTCCTGACGCATTTTCAGCAACTCGGCGCGCAAGCGGGCCAGTTCAGCGCGGTAATGCGCAGCGTCGCCGTAATCGGCAAAGCCGTGGTAATGCGCATGCGCCTGCATCGTGCGGCGCGCGTGTTTGATGGGGCACCAGTATTGCTCAGTCAGGCCCACCACCTCGCGACCATAGGCCATCAAACCATTGCCGTAAGAGCAGTACGCGCAGTTGATCTTTTCGAGCCAGTTCAAATACGCCAGGTGGGTGCGGTCAAACACAAAATAGTCGGACCGTTTGACCCTGGGAATGCCGCACAACGGGAAACACACCCACTGGTACAGCGTGACAAAACCGTCCAGCAGCAGCATGGGCAACAGCACCGGGTAAATAAAGGGCACACACAGCACATGCCGCCATTCAGCGGTGAGCACATAGCCCAGCAAGCCTTCCTTGAAACGTTTTTGCTGGGCCAGCACTTCCTTTTCAAAGCGCACCTTGTGCTCTTCAAAATCGGCCTGCCACTGCTGGCGGCGGCTTTTGGCCTCTTGCTCAATGGCCGCTTCCAGTTGCTGAATGCGGTCCAAAAATTCCTGAATGTTAGGGTTCATTGGGGGACTCCTTGGGCGGGCATGGGCGATACCATCAGACTGAGGGTGACCTGCATCAAGGCCTTGGCACCGCCAGCCTTGCACACTGCAAAACGCCATGACACCAGCGCACCATAACACCGGGCAAGGCCTCAGCACAGTCGAAGCGTCCAGCAGACTGGCGCAGCAGGGGCCCAATGAAATCGCGCCAAGCATTCGGCGCTCGGTGTGGCAGCGCCTGGTCGACATGCTGCGCCAACCCATGTTCGCTTTGTTGGTCGCCGCGGCCGTGCTGTATGTGCTGCTGGGCGACCTGACCGAAGGCCTGACCCTGGCGGTGTTTGTGCTGGCCGTGCTGGTGCTCAGCTTTTACCAGGAAGGCCAGTCCGAAGCCGCCATCGACGCCCTGCGCCAACTCACACAACCCCAAGCCCGCGTGCTGCGCGACGGGCAGACGCAACTGATCCCGGCACGCGATGTGGTCGTGGGCGATTGGCTGCTGCTGTCCGAAGGCGACCGGGTGGCCGCCGATGGCTGGCTGCTGGCGGCCAACAACCTGCAAATTGACGAGTCCCTGCTGACCGGCGAATCGGTGCCGGTGGACAAGACCCCGCCGGCCATGCCGCCAGGCAGTGCACCGTCCGACTTGGAGGAACAGGCGAAGTCGGCCGCATTCGTCCAGGGCGGTACGTTTGTGGTGCGCGGCAGCGGTCGGGCACAGGTCAGCGCCACCGGCCTGCGCAGCCAGATTGGCCAGATCGGCCAGGCGCTGGCACAGGTGCAACAGACCGAGACCCCTTTGCAAAGGCAAACCGCCCGCCTGGTCCAGGTGCTGGCCAGTCTGGTGGGGGTGCTGTGTGTCGTGATGGTCATGACCCTGGGCCTGCGCACCGGTGAGTGGTTGCCCGCCTTGCTGGCGGGCATCGCCCTGGCCATGGCCATCCTGCCCGAAGAGTATTCGGTCGTGCTCACCCTGTTTCCGGCCATGGGTGCGCGCCGCTTGACCCGCGAGGGCGTGCTCACGCGCCACATCAACGCCATCGAAACCCTGGGCGCCACCAGCGTGTTGTGCACCGACAAAACCGGCACCCTGACGCAAAACCGCATGACGGTGACCGCGCTCTCGGTGCCCCGCCGGTCCAGCCCGGCCGAACCCGGTGACATCTTGCACTGGAGCGCGGATGTTCCAAAAGACGCCACGCCCCAGGCGGCATCGCTGTCTGCCCCATTTCACCCTTTGATTGAACACGCCATTCTGGCCAGCGCGCCCACCCCCTTTGACCCGATGGAAACCGCCTTCCATGCCATGGGCCAAAGCCATCTGAACGACGATGACAGGCAATTTGGTCTGGGCCAGTTGGTGCAAAGCTATGCCCTCAGCCCCAGCCTCAAAGCCATGTCGCATGTCTGGCAATTCGAGCAGGAAGAAGACCGCATCGTCTCGGCCAAGGGCGCACCCGAGGCCATCATGGACCTGTGCCACCTGAACGATGGCGAGCGTCAGCGCTGGCTGGCGTGCGTGACACAGATGGCCCAGCAGGGTCTGCGCGTGCTGGCCGTGGCGCACAGCCGCTTTGAAGGTGACCACTACCCCGACAGTCCGCACGACTTTGCTTTTGAGTGGCTGGGCCTGATTGGGCTGACCGACCCCTTGCGTGCAGAAATTCCGCAGGCCGTGGCCCACTGCCAATCCGCCGGCATCCAAGTCATCATGATCACGGGCGACTACCCGGTCACCGCCCGCACCATCGCGCGGCAAGCCGGACTGCCCGAAGGGGACATGCTGACGGGCGAAGACCTCGACCACCTGAGCGACGCGGCCTTGCAACAGCGGCTGCCCCAAGTCACGGTATGCGCACGCATCTCACCGCACCAGAAGTTGCGCATTGTGCAAGCACTGCAAGCCCGAGGCGAAGTGGTGGCCATGACCGGCGATGGCGTGAACGACGCCCCGGCGTTGAAGGCCGCCCATGTCGGCATTGCCATGGGCGCACGCGGCACCGATGTGGCGCGGGAAGCGGCCGACCTGGTGCTGGTGGATGACAACTTCGCATCGATTGTGCGGGGCATCCGCCTGGGCCGGCGCATCTTTGGCAATCTGCAAAAGTCGATGCAATACATTTTCGCCATCCACATCCCGATCGCGGGCATCGCCCTGATCCCCCTGCTCATGGACTGGCCCGCGCTGATGCTGCCCCTGCATGTGGCCTTGCTGGAACTGGTGATTGACCCGGCCTGCTCGTTGGCCTTCGAAAGCGAGCCCGAAGAGGCCGACGTGATGCAGCGCCCACCGCGCGACACCCAGGCCCCCTTGTTCGGGGCCCAGGCCATCGGTTTGGCCATGGGCCAGGGCCTGTGCGTGTTGGCCAGTGTGGCGCTGACTTATGTTCTGGCCAACATCTGGTCGGGCGCCTGGGCACCCGATGGAGCGGCGCTGTGGACGGCCCACCTGCCCGCAATCGCCTTGAGCGAGGCGCACATCCGCGCCATGGTCTTCATCACCTTGATCACGGGCAATGCGGCACTGATTCTGTCCAACCGGGCAGGCGGCGGCCGGTTCTGGCGCAGTTGGCGCAGCCCCAACCGCATGGCTTATGCGGTGATCGGGCTGGCGGGCGTCTTGCTGGCACTGGCCATCGAGTGGCCCTGGCTGTCCGTGCCTTTGAAGTTCGAATCCTTGCCCCTTTGGCCCACGCTGCTCGCCATCGGATCGGGCCTGCTCAGCGGGGTCAGTGTGTCGGTGTTGCATTGGGCTGCCGCCGCCTGGCAGGCCCGGCCGAGGGCTTGACCACCCGCCTGATCCCGTTGAGCTGCCTTCCGGCCACCGGTGATTCAAGCGGTCAAAGCTTCGATTCGGCTGGCCGGAAAAGTCAACTGGAAGGTCGATCCTTTGCCCACCTGGCTCTGGATGCGCAACTCGCCACCGTGGCGTTGCACCACATGTTTGGCGATGGCCAGGCCCAAGCCTGTGCCCCCTGTTTCGCGTGACCGACTGCGGTCCACGCGGTAAAAACGCTCGGACAAGCGTGGCAAATGTTCGGCTGCAATGCCTGGACCGGTGTCAGTCACCGAAAAAGTTGCCCCATCCGGGGTGCGCGACCACGCCACACGGATCTGGCCTCCAGCAGGGGTGTAACGCACCGCGTTGCTGACCAAATTGGACATGGCGCTGAGCAATTCCGAGCGCACACCCAACAAAGCCCACGGCGGCGCAGGCCCAAAAACCAGCGCGTGCACGGGTTGGCGTTCGTCCCCATCCGAGCCCGACAACACCGATGACAGCGCCGCCGCATCGGCGGCCACATGGCGCATCAAGTCCGGCAAATTGACTTTTTCATACAGCCCCGGCGGCAAGCTGCCTTCCAGCTGGGACAGGGTCAACAAATCGGCCACCAGACTTTGCATGCGATCGGCCTGCACCGCCATCAGGTGCAGATAGCGCTGCTGCTCGTTGGTGTCCAGGGGAATGGCTTGCAAGGTTTCCACAAAGCCGCTGAGCACCGTCAGGGGGGTGCGGATTTCATGCGACACATTGGCCACAAAATCGCGGCGCATGGCATCGGCCAAGGTCACGGAGGTGATGTCTCGGCTCAGCAGCAACTGCTGCCCCTCGCCATAGGCATGGAGCTGCACCGAAAGCTTGAGCGATTGCGCCGCTGAACTGGCACGGCCATCCATCACCACTTCCGCTTCGTGCTCGGCCATGGCGAAATATTTCGCAAAAACAGGATCGCGCACCAGATGGACAATGTGCTGCATCAGATCCCGGTTGGCATCCAGCCCCAAGTGGTTGCAGGCCGTGGCATTGCACCACTCGATGCGGCCTTGCGCGTCCAGCAAGGTCACGCCATTGGGCGAGGCCTGAATGGCTTGCAAGAAATACTGCAAACGCTGCTCTGCCGCTTCTGCCTGTTTTTCGCGTTGACGCAACAAACGCTGAATGCGGTGGGCGATTTCTGACCAGACCCCACTCCAGGGCAACGGCGTGTGCAAGTCAGGTTGCGACAACCAGCGCTCGATGCGGGTGGTTTTCCAGATCAAGCGCACGGCGTAAGCCAATGCGACCAGCGAGGCCGCAGCAGCCGCCTGTGGCCAGTCCGTCCACCACCAGACGGACAAAGCCACAACGAGGGTGGAAAAAAAGAGTTCAAGCAATGTTACGAGCATGGCAACTTGGCGTTAAACCGCAGGCGATGCGGTCATGCGGTAACCCGCACCGCGCACCGTTTCGATCATGCTGCCCGCGTCCCCCAAGGATTCACGCAAGCGCTTGACGTGGACATCCACCGTCCGCTCTTCAATGTAAACGTGGTCACCCCAAATTTTGTCCAGCAACATGCCGCGGGTGTGCACACGCTCCGGATGCCGCATCAGGTACTGCAGCAGCTTGAACTCGGTGGGGCCAACTTTGATGGGCTTGTCCTGCCAACTCACGCGGTACGTGTCCGCGTCCAATTGCAAGTCACCGATCTTGACCGCCCCCCCCGCCGACTCGGGCACCCGACGGCGCAGCACAGCACGGATGCGGGCCAACAGTTCACGCGGAGAAAACGGCTTGACGATGTAATCGTCGGCCCCGGCATCCAGCCCCGCCACGCGATCGGCCTCATTGCCACGCGCCGTCAGCATGAGGATGGGAATGGCCTTGGTGCGTGCCGAAGCGCGCCACCGGCGCGCCAGTGCCAAACCACTTTCACCCGGCAGCATCCAGTCCAGCAAAATCACATCGGGCAAGATGTCGTCCAGCTCGCGCTGGGCAGATTCAGCGTCCATGGCCCACACGGGTTGAAAACCGTTGTGGCGCAAGTTCACCGAAATCAGCTCGGCGATCGCGGCCTCATCCTCCACGATCAAAATTCTCGGCAGGCTTCTCATTGGACCGCTTTTTCAATGTCCGTCAGTGCGGTGTGGCGCACATCGGCACCCTTGACCACGTAAATCACAAACTCGGCGATGTTCTTGGCATGGTCGCCAATGCGCTCAATCGCCTTGGCCACAAACAGCAAGTCCAGGCTGGCCGAGATGGTGCGGGGGTCTTCCATCATGTAGGTGACCAACTTGCGCACAAAGCCGTTGAACTCCGCATCGATCAGATCGTCTTCTTTCAAAATCGTCAGCGCGGTGTTCACATCCAGGCGCGCGAAGGCATCCAGTGCTTTGCGCAGCAAATCGGAGGCCAGATCCGAAGCAATGCGCAACTCCGACGCAGGCAAGTTGCGGGGGCTGCCCTGCTCCAGAATTTTCTTGACCATGCGCGCAATGCGTTCGGCTTCGTCACCGGCACGCTCGAGGTTGCCGGTGATCTTGGAGATCGCCATCAGCAAGCGCAGATCCCGGGCAGTGGGCTGACGACGGGCAATGATCGAGGCCAGTTCGGCATCGATCTCGACTTCCAGCGTGTTGACCTGCTTTTCCGTGGCAATCACCTGGCTGGCGACTTCCATGTTGAACTGGGCCAAGGCATAAACGGCGTGGCGCGTTTGCGCCTCCACCAAGCCGCCCAGCTCCAGAACACGAGAAGACACGTTGGTCAAATCGGCATCGAATTGGCTAGAAATGTGTTTTTCCATGGTGCTTCTCCTGATCAGCCGAAACGGCCTGTGATGTAGTCTTCGGTCTCTTGGCGTGCGGGCTTCATGAAGATCTGTTCGGTCTGACCGAACTCGACCAACTCACCCAAATACATGTAGGCCGTGAAATCAGACACACGGGCCGCCTGCTGCATGTTGTGCGTGACGATGGCCACCGTGTAGTCTTTTTTCAATTCGCTGACCAATTCTTCGACCTTGGCCGTCGAGATCGGATCGAGCGCCGAAGTGGGCTCGTCCAGCAAAATGACCGATGGCTTGACCGCCACGGTGCGTGCAATGCACAGGCGTTGCTGCTGGCCACCCGACAGCGACAGGCCGCTTTGACCCAGCTTGTCTTTGACTTCGCTCCAGATCGCGGCCTTGGTCAAAGCCCACTCCACGCGTTCGTCCATGTCGGCACGGCCCAGGTTTTCATACAGGCGGATACCAAACGCGATGTTGTCGTAAATGGACATCGGGAAAGGTGTCGGCTTTTGAAACACCATGCCCACACGGGCGCGCAGCAAGTTCAGGTCTTGCTTGGCATCCAGAATGTTCTGGCCATAAAAATTGATCTCGCCTTCTGCGCGCTGACCGGGGTACAGGCTGTACATGCGGTTGAGCGTGCGCAGCAAGGTGGATTTGCCGCAACCTGAAGGGCCGATGAAGGCCGTGACCTTGTTTTCGGCAATGTCCAGATTGACGTTTTTCAAGCCCTTGAAAGTTCCGTAGAAAAAATTGAGGTTGCGAATTTCCAACGCATTCTTCAAAGGCATCTGTTGAATTGCAGGCATGTTGAATTCCATCGTTCAAAAATTAAGCTTGGGCTTTGTCGCGGAAGAACACGCGCGCCAAAATGTTCAGCGCCAAAACCGTCAGGGTGATCAGCAAGGCACCGCCCCAGGCCAGCCGCACCCAGTTGTCGTAAGGGCTCATGGCGAACTGGAAGATCACCACAGGCAAGTTGGCCATCGGCGCATTCATGTCGGTGGAGAAAAACTGGTTGTTCAGCGCGGTGAACAACAGCGGCGCGGTCTCTCCGCTGATGCGGGCCAAGGCCAGCAACAATCCGGTCATCACGCCCGACTTGGCGGCGCGCAGCGTGATGAAGGTCGCCACTTTCCAGCGCGGGGCCCCCAGGGCAAACGCCGCTTCACGCAAGCTGCCGGGCACCAGGCGCAGCATGTTTTCGGTGGTGCGCACCACCACCGGCACGGCAATCAGGCACAGCGCCAAAGAACCCGCCCAACCCGAAAAGTGCTGCACCTGCGCGACCAAGATCGCGTACACAAACAGGCCCAGCACAATCGAAGGGGCGGACAACATGATGTCGGTCACAAACCGCGTCCATTCAGCGGTCTTGCTTTGGTCACCGTATTCGGCCAGGTACACGCCGGCAAAGATGCCGATCGGGGTGCTGACCAGCGCCGTGACCACCACCATCATCAGGCTGCCCACAATCGCGTTGGCCAAACCACCACCATCCGAGCCCGGCGCGGGCGTGGACTGTGTGAACATGGCCCAGTCGAGCGCTGCGATGCCGTTGGAAAACAGCACAAACAAAATCCACAGCAAGACGAACAAGCCCAGGCCCATGGCCAGCATGGACAAGGTCAGGCCGATCCGGTTGGCCAGCTGCCTGCGTTTGTAAATAGTCAGATCCATCCGATTTCTCCAGTGGGTGTTCAGCTTTTCGTGCCTTTGGCTTTTTCAGCGCGGATCAACATGATCTTGGCCAGGCTCAAGACAATGAAGGTGATCACGAACAGCAAGAAGCCCAATGCAAAGAGGGTGGACAGGTGAAAGTCGGCCGCTTCGCCGAATTCGTTGGCCAAGGTCGAGGCGATGGTGGTGCCTGGTGAAAACAGCGAGGCACTCAGGCGCTGCGAGTTGCCAATCACAAAGGTCACGGCCATGGTTTCGCCCAGTGCGCGGCCCAAACCCAGCATGACCCCGCCGATCACCCCTTTTTGGGTGTAAGGCAACACGATGCTGCGCACCACTTCCCAGGTGGTGCAGCCCAGTCCGTAGGCCGACTCACGCAGGATGGGGGGAACGATCTCGAACACATCGCGCATGACGGCGGCAATGAAGGGCAAGATCATGAACGCCAGCACAATTCCTGCCGCCAGAATGCCCACGCCGTTCATGGCGCCACCAAACAAGCTTCCAATGAGGGGCATTTGGCCCAAGGTGGATTGCAAGGCCGGTTGACCGTATTCGGCGAACAAGGGCGCAAAAATGAACAGGCCAAACATGCCGTAGATGATGGAAGGCACTGCCGCCAACAATTCGATCGCGGTGCCCAAGGGGCGGCGCAGAACCACCGGGCAGGTTTCGGTCAGAAACAAGGCGATGCCAAAAGACAAAGGCACCGCAATCACCAGCGCAATGAGGGCACTCACCAGGGTGCCGAAAATGGCAATGGCCGCGCCGAACTCGTCGTTGACGATGTCCCACTCCACACGCCAGATGAATTGAAAACCAAACTTGGACAACGCAGGCCAGGCGTTGATGAGCAAGGAAATGATGATGCCCAGCAGGGCAAACAGGACCAACAGGGAAAAGCCCAGGGTGATCTTGTGGAAAAAGAAATCCTGGATGCGTTGTCGCTTCACGACGGACAGCATGTTTTGATCGGGCACTTGGCTGGCCTTTTCGATCGAGCCCATAGTTATTCCTTGTGACAACGGCATGGCAATTTACAGCGACTTGAAAACAAACACCTCTCACCCACACGGATGAGAGGTTTGCACCCCATTTTAAAAAAATGGATTGACTGGCTTACTTGATTTCGGACCAGACCTTGGTGCGAATCTGGCTGGTCAAGGCATCCGGCAAAGGCACATAGTCCAGGTCAGAAGCCAGTTTCTTGCCGTTCTTGAAAGCCCAGTCAAAGAACTTCAAGACTTCGTCCGATGCGGCTTTGTTGGCAGGCTTTTTGTACATCAGGATGAACGACGCTGTGCTGATGGGCCAGCTCTCGTTGCCCTTGGCGTTCACCATGGACACGCCCATGCCGGGCACGCTGAACCAATCCGCACCGGCGGCAGCGGCCGCGAAAGTCACATCGTCGGGGCTCACGTACTTGCCCGCTGCGTTTTGCAACTGCAGGAAATTCATGTTGTTTTTCTTGACGTAGGCGTATTCCACATAACCCACAGCGCCCTTGACGCGGTTCACGTTGGCAGCCACACCTTCGTTGCCCTTGCCACCCACCGAAGAATCAGCAGGCCATTTGACCGCAGCGCCCTTGCCCACTTTGCCAGCCCAGTCTTTGCTGACGGCCGTCAGGTAGTCGGTGAAGTTGAACGTTGTGCCCGAACCGTCAGCGCGGTGCACCACGGTGATGGCTTGGTCAGGCAGTTTCTTGCCAGGGTTCAAGGCCGCCAGCTTGGCATCGTTCCACTTGCTGATGGTGCCCAGGTACACCTCGGCCAGCACAGGGCCGGAAATGCGCAACTCGCCAGGCTTGAAACCTTCCAGGTTCACCACCGGCACGGTGCCGCCCACGATGGCGGGGAACTGCACCATGCCGTCTTTGTCCAGATCGGCACCGGACACGGGCGCATCCGAAGCGCCGAAGCTGACAGTCTTGGCGCGGATTTGCTTCAACCCACCCGAAGAACCGATGGATTGGTAGTTCAGGCCCACACCGGTTGCGGCTTTGTAGGCCTCGGCCCATTTGGCATAGATGGGGTAAGGAAAAGTGGCGCCAGCGCCCGTGATGTCAGCCGCCCACGATGTGGCTGCCACAACGCTCAAACCGATCGCCACGATGGCAGATTTCATTTTCAACATGTCAACTCCTGGTTCAGGAAGGTAAAAATTCGGGATTTCAAGGAAGTGCTGACCCGTACTTTTCGGCACATGTTTCCACTTTATTGGCCCATTGTGACAATACTGTGTCAAAAGGTCCTTTGCCTTGATGACAAACAACACGGGCACACGGTGCGGGTTGGTGGCCAAGCGCACGGATGGTGTTAACCCACCGATCAGACCGCCACCCTTCCGCCGCCCACCTCACGCGGGTCCCACACGGCAGCGGTCACAAACTTGCAGATGTATTCGTTGCGCACGTCACAGCAACGTCACAAAGACGTGGCACAGTTCAGCCGTCCACATTTCCAGAACCATTGAAAGATTGATTCACCATGAAAGTCGGCATCAACGGAATGGGCCGCATCGGCCGTTTGGCCTTGCGTGCGGCCATGGGCGCTGCCGAGCGCCAGCAAGACGACCCGCGCGCCGGCAACCGCCTGGAGGTGGTGCACCTGAACGAGCTCAAGGGCGGCGCGGCGGCCACGGCGCACTTGCTGGCTTTTGACAGCGTGCAGGGCAAATGGCGCGAGCACATCGAAGCCGAGAGTGGCAATGCCATCCGCATCGGCGAGCGCAGCCTGGGCTTCTCGTCGCACGCCAACCCGGCCGACATTCCCTGGGGCGATCTGGGGGTGGATCTGGTACTGGAATGCACCGGTCAATTTTTAACCCCCGAAACCCTCCAGGGCCACCTGGACCGGGGCGCCAAACGCGTCATCGTGGCCGCGCCCGTGAAGGTGGGCGATGTGCTGAACATCGTGGTCGGCATCAACCACACGCAGTACAACCCGGCCAAAGACCGCATCGTCACAGCCGCCTCCTGCACCACCAACTGCCTGGCCCCGGTGGTCAAGGTGGTGCACGAAGCCATTGGCATCCGGCACGGCCAGATCACCACCATCCACGACCCGACCAACACCAACCTGGTGGTCGATGCGCCACACAAAGACCTGCGCCGCGCCCGCAGCGCCATGACCAGCCTGGCCCCCACCACCACCGGCAGCGCCACCGCAATCGCCCTGATCTACCCCGAACTCAAGGGCAAGCTCAATGGCCACGCCGTGCGCGCCCCGGTGCTCAACGCCTCGCTGACCGATTGCGTGTTCGAAATGCAGCGCGAAACCAGCGCCGAAGAAGTCAACGCCTTGTTTGCCGCGGCGGCCCAAGGACCGTTGGCGGGCATTCTGGGCTACGAAACGCGGCCCCTGGTCAGCGTCGATTACGCCCGCGACACGCGCAGCGCCATCGTCGATGCCCTGTCCACCCTGGTCACCGATGGCACTTTGCTCAAGGTCTACGCCTGGTACGACAACGAAATGGGCTACGCCTGCCGCATGGTGGACCTGGCCTGCCACATGAACGACGTCGGCATCTGAGATGAACGCCGCAGAAAGAAATTACGGCATCGTCACGGCGGCCTATTGGGGCTTTACCCTGACCGACGGCGCTTTGCGCATGCTGGTGCTGCTGCACTTTTACAAGCTGGGCTATTCACCGTTCACGCTGGCCTTTTTGTTCTTGCTGTACGAAGCCGCTGGCGTGCTGGCCAACCTGGTGGGCGGCTGGCTGGCCACGCGCTTTGGCATTGCCCGCATGCTCAGCGTGGGCTTGGTCACGCAGATCATTGGTTTTGGTTTGCTGTCGGCCCTGCAGCCCGACTGGACAGCCGCCATGTCGGTGGCCTGGGTCGTGCTGTCGCAAGGCGTGTGCGGGGTGGCCAAAGACCTGACCAAGACCGCCAGCAAGTCGGCCATCAAGATCACGCAGGCGCAAGCCAAGGCCCAAGGCAACGGCCAATTGTTCAAATGGGTGGCCTGGTTCACCGGCAGCAAAAACGCCATGAAGGGTTTTGGCTTTTTCCTGGGCGGCTTGCTGCTGGAAACCCTGGGCTTTCAGGGCGCGCTATGGGCCATGTCGGCCTTGCTGGGGCTGGTGCTGATCGGTGTGGTCAGCAGCTTGCCTCCCATGATGGGCAAGAGCAAAGCCTCGGGCTCGGCACGTGAACTGTTCGCCAAAAACCAGGGCATCAACGCACTGGCGGTGGCACGCGTGGCTTTGTTTGGCGCGCGCGATGTGTGGTTTGTGGTGGGCGTGCCGGTGTTTTTGTATTCGGTGGGCTGGACGTTCACCATGGTGGGCGGCTTCCTGGCGGCCTGGACCATTGGCTACGGCCTGGTGCAGGCCCTGGCCCCGCAACTGGTGCGGCGCAGCGCCGACGGCCTGAGCCGCGAAGTGCCTGCCGCCCAATGGTGGTCGGCAGTGCTCACACTCATTCCGCTGGGCATCGCCACCGCCATGTGGCTGCAAGCGCCGCAGCTGCAGTGGTGGGTGGTGGGGGGCCTGAGCCTGTTTGGCTTTGCCTTTGCCATCAACTCCTCGGTGCACAGCTACTTGGTTCTGGCCTATGCGGGCTCTGAAAAAGCGGCCGAAGACGTGGGGTTTTATTACGCGGCCAACGCGCTGGGGCGTTTCATGGGCACCTTGCTGTCGGGCCTGCTCTACCAATGGGGCGGTCTGATGTACGCGCTGCTGGGTTCGGCGCTGATGCTTTTGCTGTGCTGGCTGGCGACCTGGCGATTGCCCGTCGTTTTGGCGGTGGGCTTGCCCACTCACCACCAGACGGCCAAGGCAGCCGATGCGCCATGAACGCCCACGGCCCATGCAGTGAGCTACCGTGCAACAAGCTCAGCGACACGGTGCACAGTTCCATGTGCGACCGCTCAATTTTCCAAAACATATTGCCCGGGCGCATCACCCAAGGGCGCCAAACCCAGGTCGGTGGCCCCCATGGCAGGCAACGGGCCTGCAGGGCCCGATTGGGTTTGCAGCCAGGCCTGCCAATGCGGCCACCAGGAGCCTTCGTGCAGGGCTGCGGCCTGCCACCATGCATCGGGGTCCAAGTAGGGCCCATCGTGCAGCCGCGTCAACACATGAAAACTGCGCCCTGGCACACCCGGCGGGTTGACGATGCCCACATTGTGGCCACCCGAGGTCAACACGAAGGTGGTGTCCACATTCGTCAGCAGGTGCAATTTGTGCACCGAACGCCACGGGGCCACATGGTCGCGAACGGTGCCAATGGCGTAAATCGGACATTGAATCGCGGTCAAGGCCACGGGTCTGCCGTTGACGGGGTAACGGCCGCTGGCCAAATCGTTTTTCAAAAACATGCGCCGTAAATATTCGGCGTGCATGCGGTAAGGCAAGCGTGTGCCATCGGCATTCCAGGCCATCAGGTCACTCATGGGCGGGCGCTCACCCAGCAAATAGTTCTTGAGCATGCGCGACCAGATCAGGTCGTTCGAGTTCATCCACTGGAACGCGCCCGCCATCTGCGAGCTGTCCAGATACCCCCGGTCCCACATGATGTCTTCCAGATAAGCAACCTGGCTGTCGTCAATGAACAGTTCCAGTTCGCCAGGCTCCGTGAAGTCGGTCTGTGCGGCCACCAGCGTGAGGCTGGCCAGACGGTCATCGGCCTCTCTGGCCATGGCCGCAGCGGCGATGGCCAGCAGTGTGCCGCCCAGGCAATACCCGACCGCATGCACTTTGTGTCTGGGCACCACGGCGCACACCACTTCCAGGGCGTCCATCACGCCCATGCGCAAATAGTCGTCCAGGTCCAGGTCCCGGTCGTCACTGCCGGGGTTGGCCCAGGACATGGCAAACACCGTGTGACCGTGGTCCACCAAATACTTGATCAGCGAGTTGTGCGGCGACAAATCCAGGATGTAGTACTTCATGATCCACGACGGCACGATCAACACCGGCTCGGGATGCACCTGGTCGGTGCTGGGGGTGTACTGAATCAACTCGATCAGGTGGTTGCGGTAAATGACCTGGCCCGGCGTGATGGCCACGTCGCGCCCCACTTGGTAAGCCTCGGCACCTTGGGGCGCTTGACCTGCCTGCAAGCGCTGGAGGTCTTCCAGCCAGTTCTGAAAACCCTGCTGCAAATTGGCGCCCATGGTTTTCTGGGTGCATTCCAGTACCTCGGGATTGGTCAGCACAAAATTAGCGGGGGACACCATGTCCAGGCACTGCCGGGCCGCGAAATTGACCACCGACTCATGGTGTGGCGAAACACCACGCACCCCGGTCGTCGCTTCTTGCCACCATTGCTGCGTCAGCAAAAATGACTGACTGATCGCATTGAAAGGCCACGTCTGCCAACTCGGGTGCTCAAAACGCGTGTCGTGCACCATGGGCTCAATGCACAGTTTGCAATTGCGCTGTTGCGCCTGAGCCGCATAAGAGGTCCACTGCTGCACACTTTGCAGCGCCAGTTGCAGCAGCTTGAGTTGCTCGGCCGGGTTCTGGGACAGATGCGTCAGCCAGTCTTCAAACGCCATGCGCAAGGACGCCGTCGAGACACCCCGCGTGAATGGCGACACCTGGGTGTGGGCCCAGCGGTCCAGCATAGGCCCTGGTCGTGGGACGTCGGCAGCAAGTGGATGGAGGCGAAAATTTTTCACCCGGCCATGCTAGGCCCGGACAAGGCCTGCCACCATCCACCTGTCGGTAGAGGCGCCCACACCGATGGGGATAGTCCCATCGTCCAGGCTCAGAGCATCATGCTGAGCTGAAACACCGAATTGGGGGCTTTGGGCATGACCGGTGCGGGCAACGGCTTCAGGCGGAACTGGCCCAGCATGGACGTGACACGCGCATCGGGTGGTGTGAAGGGCACGGCCACATCGTCCAGTGTTTGGGATGCCAGGGCGTCTTGCAAGTGCCGTTGAATGTCCGACTCCAGCGCCTTCATCGGGTGCGCGTCATCGCTGTACACCTCGTCAAAACGGTGCACCACCTCGAAGTGTTTCACCACATCCCACAAGCTGATGTCTTCCGGGTTGCCACGGATCTGGTAGCCCCCACCCGGCCCCCGATGCGCACGGACCAGGCCCGCTTCGCGCAACGCTTTGAGGATCGATTCCGTGTAAGAAGACGACAGGCCCAAACCCGAAGCGATCTCTTCGGTCGTCACGGGATCCAGGGTGGAACGAGACGTGATGAACACCGCAATGTCAACGGCTTTGGCTGTTTTCTTCAGGATCATGGTGCGTTCCTCATTTGAATGTTGATTGTATGTTTTCATTCCTTATGAATCCGTTCAATATCTTATTTATTTCTCTATAAATGGATTTTCAACTTAAAATATCTATTCAATACATCAACAAAACAATGAACAAGACGCCCGCACCCAGCCCGACGCTTTACCGTATTGGCGCGGTTTCCAAGCTCAGCGGCGTGCCGGTGCCCACCTTGCGCGTCTGGCAAACCCGCTACAAGGCGTTTTCACCCAGCACCACCGCCGGGCAACACCGGCTGTACAACGAAGCCGATTTGCGCAAGGCCGCGTTGCTGAAATCGCTCACGGGCCAGGGCCACGGCATCGGCCTGATTGCCGGTTTGCCCACGGCGCAGCTGTTGCAATTGCTGCAAACAGGCACCGCCATGGCCAGCGCTGCACGGCACACGCCCAGCCCGTCAAATGGTGACCCTGGCGCATGGGTGGTGGTTGGCCAGGCCTTGGCCAAGCGCCTGCAGTCTGAAACATTCAGCGCGGCAAGGCTTGCAGGCCCCTTGCCCGTTCAGCAGGTGTGGGCCGATCTGGTCGCGGCCCGTGAGGCTCAGTTGAACAACGCGCCCGATGTGTTGGTGGTCTCGGTGAACAACCTGAACGACAGCGCGGCGCAGCAGATCCTGGCCCTGTCACGGCAACACGCCGCACGCCAAACGGTGGTGCTTTACGGTTTTGGTCCCATGCAAGCCATCACCAGCCTGAGCCGCGCAGGCTGCCTGGTGCACCGCGAGCCCCTGAACGATGCGGACCTGGCCGACATCCTCCAAAGCGCACGCCCGCCGCTGGCCACCCCCGCATGGACGGCAGACAGCCTGAACCCACCGTTGCCAGCACGCCAGTTTTCAGACAGCGTGCTGCAACGCGTGGCCAACCTGCCCAGCCAGGTGCTGTGCGAATGCCCGCGACACGTGGCCGAACTCATTGGCCAGTTGGGCCGATTTGAAGACTACAGCCGCGACTGCCTGAACCAAAGCCCCAAAGACGCCGAGCTGCACACGCAGCTGCACACCCTGGCCGGAACGGCACGGGTCTTGTTTGAAAAAGCACTGCGCATGGTGGCCGCACACGAAGGCATTTCCCTGCAAGACCGTGCTTGAGCCTGTCCATGAGACATCGGCCAGAAAAGCAGCCCCGATAATCCCCCCCATGTACGGAATTCAATCTTGGGGTGACACCCTGCGCCTGCTGGTCGAGCTGTCGGCCACGGCGGCCTTTGCCCTGTCTGGTCTGATGGAGGCTGCCCGCAAGCAACTCGACGCGGTGGGCGTGTGTGTGGTGGCGTTTTTGGCCGCGTTTGGCGGTGTGCTGCGCGACATGGTGTGCAACGAAATCCCCACCGCCTTCAAGGACCACCGCCCCTACGCGGTCTGTGCCTTTGCCGGCGGTTGGACCTATGTGGGCCTGTGGACCACCGATGCACCGGGCTGGGTGGCCCTGCTGGCTTGCCTGGTGGTCACCGTGGGCTTGCGCGCGCTGGCGCTTTGGCGCAACTGGCAACTGCCCGCCTGGCGCACCTGAATCTTCTCCAATCCAATCTCATGCAGAACAACACAAGCGCCTTCTGGGGCGGCATTTTCTTTTCTCTGGCCGCCGGCATGATGTGGGGCCTGGTGTTTGTCGGCCCGCTGATGCTGCCCGACTATCCCGCCGCGCTGCACACCTTTGGCCGCTATCTGGCCTTTGGCCTGATCGCCCTGCCCCTGACCTTTGTGGACCGCGCCGAAATCAAGCGCCTGTCCCGCGCCGACTGGCTGGCCGCGCTGAAGCTGGCCGCGATTGGCAACGTGCTGTATTACCTGTTTTTGGCCAGCGCCATCCAGCGTGCGGGCGGAGCACTGCCCACCATGCTCATCGGCACGCTGCCCGTGGTGATCGCTGTCGCGGCCAACTTGCTCAACCACCAACGCGACGGGCGTTTTCCGTGGCTCAAGTTGGCCCCGCCGTTGGCCTTGATTTTGCTGGGCATCGCCTGCGTCAACCATGTCGAATGGAACGCCCTGGTGCAAGACCCCCATGCCGACACCTCGCGCTACATCACCGGTGCCGTGTTGGCCGTCGGTGCCGTGGCCTGCTGGACCTGGTACCCCCTGAAAAATGCCGACTGGTTGCGCGGTCACCCCGACCGCAACCCCCGCGTGTGGGCCACCGCGCAGGGCCTGGCCACCCTGCCGCTGGCCCTGCTGGGCTACGCCGCGTTCTGGCTCTGGACGAGCGCCACGCACGACCCGCTGCCCATGCCCCTGGGGCCACGTCCGCTGGAATTCATCGGCCTCATGATGGCCATCGGCCTGTTTGCCTCCTGGCTGGGCACCCTGTGCTGGAACGCTGCCAGCCAGCGCCTGCCCACCGCCTTGGCGGGGCAACTGATCGTATTTGAGACCCTGGCCGCGCTGGGCTACGCCTTCTGGTTGCGCGGCCATTGGCCCGAACCGCTCACGCTGGCGGGCATTGCGCTGCTGGTGACTGGTGTGATTGGTGGGGTGCGTGTCAAGCCAGTTTGATTCGTAATTCGAATATTTGGCATTTATTCGATTTGCGGATATCCACGCGTTTCATAACCCGCTCGACCAGTGCATTTGATTTGCTGCGCGCCCCCGCGCGCGAATGCTTCGGCCGCAGGGGCGGCCTCCCACAAAAACCCGTGACCGCGTGGTTACCGAGCGGCAGGCAAGTTCAGTTTTTCTTGTGCGGTCTGGTATTGCGCGACCAAACGGTCGACAAACTCAGCGACCGGTGGCACGTCGTGGATCGCGCCAATGCCTTGGCCACAGCCCCAGACGTCTTTCCAGGCTTTGGCCTTGCTGCCGCCATCGCCAAATTGCATTTTGCTGGGGTCGCTCACCGGCAGGTTGTCGGGGTCCATGCCCGATGCCTCGATGGAAGGGCGCAGGTAATTGCCGTGCACGCCCGTGAACAGGTTGGTGTAGACGATGTCTTGCGCGTTGCAGTCCACCAAGGCCTGCTTGTAGGCCTCCACGGCATGCGCCTCTTGCGTGGCAATGAAGGCCGAACCGATGTAGGCAAAATCTGCGCCCAGCGCCTGCGCGGCCAGCACCGAGGCCCCGTGGGCAATCGAGCCCGACAAGGCGATCGGGCCGTCAAACCAGGCGCGTGTCTCTTGCACCAAGGCAAACGGCGACTGCTGCCCTGCGTGCCCACCGGCACCGCAGGCCACCAGGATCAAACCATCCGCGCCTTTTTCGATGGCTTTGTGCGCAAATTTTTGGTTGATGACGTCGTGCAACACCATGCCGCCATAGGAATGGATGGCCGCATTGACTTCGGGCTGCGCGCCCAGCGAGGTGATGATCAGCGGCACCTTGTACTTGACGCACATGGCCACGTCGTGCTCCAGGCGGGTGTTGGTTTTGTGCACGATCTGGTTGACAGCGAACGGCGCGCTGGGGCGCTCAGGGTGCTGTCGGTCGTATTCGGCCAGCTCCGAGGTGATGCGCTGCAGCCACTGCTCGAGCACCTCGGCTGGTCGCGCATTGAGCGCCGGAAAAGAGCCAATGATGCCGGCCTTGCATTGCGCGATCACCAGTTCGGGGTAAGACACGATGAACATGGGCGAGGCGATCACGGGGATGCGTACGCGGGCTTTGAGTTCTTGCAAATTCATGGGGATTTTTCCTGGATGAAAGGTCATGTGGCTGGGCGACGTCCCAGAGCTTGAAAAATAACTTCAGCGTGCATTCGCGCGCGAGGGCGCGCTCCCACAGCGCTTTTGGTTTTTGTAGGAGGCCGCCCCTGCGGCCGAAGGCTGTTCTTTCACAGCAACATTGAATTGGAGCGTCATTTGCCCTGAAAGCGGGCTGGGCGTTTTTCGCGGAACGAAGCCAGGCCTTCGGCCCCGTCTTCGCTGGACATGATGCGGGCCAGTTTTTGGTTGAGCTGGAAATTTGCTTCGATGGGGCCCTTGTTCAGCATGCCCAAGGCAATGGATTTCATGGCCTGCACCACCAGCGGCGCATTGGCTGCGATGCGTTCGGCCACGCTCAAGGCACGCGCCAGAGCCTGTCCGTCGTCCACGGTTTCATTGACCAAGCCGATCTCACGCGCACGCTCGGCCGAGATCTTCTCGCCGGTCATGAGCCATTGCAAACCGCCCTTGTATTGCAAGCGCCCAGTGAAGCCGCCCATCAGGCCCTGGAACAGGCCCAGCTTGGCTTCCGGATACAGAAAATAAGCGCTGCGCCCGGCGAACACCATGTCGGCCAACTGGCACAACACCGACGCGTAGCCAATGGCGCCGCCTTCCACCGCCACCAAAATCGGCTTGTCGCAAGGCACGGACAGGTTGGGCATGGCCAAGGGCGCTTCGTCTTTGGGCGGGTTTTTCAGGTCCAGACCGGCGCTGAAAAAGGGGCCGCTGCCGGTGATGATGCAAACCCGGCGATTGGGGTCGTCGGCAAAATCACGCAGCGCCTGGTGCAGCGCCAGCGACAGTTCAGGGTTCCAGGCATTGAGCACCTCGGGACGGTTCAGCGTCACGATGTGGATGCTGTCACGCACTTCGTTCAATAGGACGGACATGTTCGCGAGTCTCCTTGTCAATAAGCTGCTGGCAGTGTATCGATTCGGTGAATTTTTCCGGCTATTTCTTCATTGACGCCATCTATATTCCTGCCTGTGCCCGACACGCTTGCGGCGTACACTGGTGCACGCTTTCAGCCCGTTCACACCCAAACATGAAAATCACCCTGATTCAACTGAGATCTTTCCTGGCTGTTGCTGAAGCGCTCAGTTTCACAGCGGCGGCTGAACGTCTGCACGTGAAACAACCCACCCTCAGTGCCACCATCCGCAACCTGGAAGTGGCGTTGGGCGGCTCGCTGTTCGACCGCAGCACCCACAAGGTCAGACTGACCGCTCTGGGCCAGGAATGCAAGCGCCTGTCCCGACGCCTGCTCGATGAGGCGGAACAAACGGAAACGGCTTTGCAGCGCCATATCCAGGGCAAAACTGGCGCTCTGCGCATCGCCGCCGTGCCCAACATTTTTCCCACCTTGCTCAAACCTGCACTGGCTGAATTTCGAGTCCGTTGTCCTGGCATCGACTTGCAGTTTGCCGATGTCTCGAGCGACGAGGCCATTGAGCTGTTGCGCAGCGAGCAAGCCGACATGGCCATTGCCCTGCAAACAGGTGATGCTTCGGATTTGCGCTACCGGTTCCTTGACGAACAACGCTACGTAGCGGTTTTGCCTGCGCAGCATCCGCTGGCCCAGGGCGAATCGATTTCCTGGCAAAGCCTCGCCGATGAGCGCCTCATTCAATTGAAGTCGCGCGATACGGTGGGCACGCAAGTCAGCCTGGCCTTGCGCAACGCAGGCGTCGTCTCGCGCATCAGCCACCGGGTCAATGAACTGTCCACGGTCATTGGCTTGTTGGAGGCGGGCTACGGCATCGCCCTGATGGGCCACCATTCGGCCCGCTCTGTGCTCAAACCGGGTTGGGTCATGCGCGATCTGAGCGCGCCGCGCATGGTTGGCCGGATCGCCATGATCACACTGGCCGACAAAGAACTGACACCTCAGATCATTTCCTTGCAGCAAACCTTGCTCGATGGCGTGCCGGTCCAAGTCGACGGCAGCAACACGCATGGCGTCAAAGGGGAAGGCCCCCTCCACATCAGCTGATGTGGTCCAGGGCTTGGGTCATGTCGCGCACCAGATCGTCCGCACATTCGAGTCCGGCGTGCACGCGCACCAAGACGCCTTCTTCCACCCAGGGCCTGGCGCTGCGCACCGGGCGATCCATCGGCAGCGCCAGGCTTTCGTAACCCCCCCACGACAGGCCAATGCCAAAGAGTTCGAGGCGTTCAAAAAACCGGTGCAAGTTCGGCTGACTCAGGGGCTGCAGCACCATGCCAAACAGGCCACTGGCCCCCAGGCAATCGCGTCGCCACACAGCATGCCCCGGATCCCCCGGCAATGCGGGGTGCAGCACGCGGCGCACCATGGGATGCGCCTGCAGGGCCTGCGCCAGTTGCAAGCCATTGGCCCAATGCTGCTGCAAGCGAACCGACAAGGTGCGCAAGCCGCGCAAAGCCAAAAACACATCATCGGGGCCCGCGGTCTGGCCAAAGTCGTGCGCCGCTTTTTCCAGCAAATGCCAAGCGCGCGCATTGGCCGTGGCCACGCCCAGCAAAGCGTCGGAGTGACCGACGATGTACTTGGTGGCGGCCTGCACCGAAATGTCCACACCGTGTTCAACGGGCTTGAAGAACATCGGTGTCGCCCAGGTGTTGTCCATGACCACCCAGGCCCCGGCTGCGTGCGCCACATCGGCCATGGCCGGGATGTCCTGCATTTCAAAGGTGGCCGAGCCTGGCGACTCCACGAACACCACCCGGGTGTTTGGCCGCATGAGGGCTGACAACCCTGCCCCGATCAGGGGGTCAAAAAAATCGACCTGCACGCCAAGGCGCGACAGCACCTGTGTGGCGAACTGGCGCGTGGGTCCATACACACTGTCCGTCATCAGCACATGGTCCCCCTGCTGCACCAAGGCCAACAGGCTGTGCGTGCAGGCTGACAGCCCCGAGGGGAACAGCCAGGACCGATGCCCGCCCTCCAGTTGCGCAATGGCCTGCTCCAATGCCCGGGTGGTGGGGTTGCCAAAGCGCCCGTAAGAAGCCATGGGGTTGCCCGGGGTCTTGCGCGCTTCCCATTGCGTCAAGTTGTCGGCCAAGATGGTGGAGCCGCGAAATACGGGCGTGTTGACCATGCCGTCGAAACGCTGCGAATCTCTGCCGGTGTGGACCAAGGTGGTTGCGGGGGCTCTGGATAGGGTCATGAAAAGGGTGCCTGTGCGTTGGGAATTCTTGACGAAAGTGTGGCACCCACAACAGGGCGGTATTTTCCAAACATTGGCGTCGAATGCGCTATATTTGAAAATACACACCAACAAATTGAAACTTATTAGAATAATTTCCCAATGGATGCCATAGACAAGAAAATCCTGGCGCTGCTGCAAACCGATGCCACACTGCCCGTGAGCCATATCGCTGAGCAGGTGGGTTTGTCGGCCACCCCCTGTTGGCGGCGCATTCAGAACCTTGAACAGCAAGGCTACATTCTGGGACGCGTGACCTTGCTCAACCCCCAGAAATTGCGTGTGGGCGTGACGGTGTTCGTCTCCATCAAGACCAACCAGCACAACGACCAGTGGCATCGGCAATTGAGCGGCGTGGTGGCGGCCATTCCCGAAATCGTGGAGTTCTATCGCATGAGTGGCGACACCGATTACCTGCTGCGCGTGGTGGTGCCCGACATCCAGGCCTATGACGCCGTTTACAAGCGGCTCATCCAAAGCATGGAATTTTCAGATGTGAGTTCCAGTTTTGCGATGGAACAAATCAAATACACCACCGAATTGCCGCTGGCTTACGCCTGATGCGCCGCTGCCGTTCGCCAGCGCAACAGGCGACACATCCTTTATAGGGTCCACCAATCAAGAAATAGCCTGACGGGCCTTTCACAGGCCGCAAGCTTCGAAAATAATGCCTCGTTCAACAACGAGGAGACAAGACGATGGCTTCAGGTCAAATTTTCAGGCGCGCCGTGCTGATCAGCGCTGCAGCGCTGACTTTGGTGGGTTTGGGCGCGGCACATGCCCAGACCGCTTTCCCCAACAAACCACTGCGCATTCTCGTGCCTTTCCAGCCCGGCGGTGCAGGGGACATATCGGTACGTAAGTTGGCCCAGCCCCTGTCAGAAGCGCTTGGCGTGTCGGTCGTTGTCGACAACAAACCCGGCGCCGATGGCCTGCTTGCGGTACAGGAATTGATGAAGTCACCGGCAGATGGACACACCATCATGTTCGGCACCCCATCGGCCCTGTTGTTTGTGCCGCTGACCCACAGCAAACCCCCTTACGACACTTTGCGCGACTTTGCTCCCGTGTCGCATTTTTCTTCCTTCACCTTTTTCCTGCTCGTGCATGAAAGTCTGCCTGTGAAAAACATGCAGGAATTCGTTGCCTATGCACGCGCCAACCCTGGAAAATTGTCCTCTGGCACCGGTGACTCGACCAGCCAAGTGGCATTGGCGCAACTGGCATCAACCGCCAAACTCGACATCGTCAATGCGACCTACAAAGGCAGTGCCGCCGCCTTGACGGACTTCATGACGGGTCGCATCCAGGTCACGGTCGGCGGCCTTGACCTGATTGAAAAAGTCGGCGGCAAAGCCAAAGCCCTGGCTGTGCTGCTGCCTAAGCGCAGCGACAAAATGCCCGATGTCCCCACCTTTGCAGAAGCTGGCCTGCCAGAGATCAGCACCCGGGCCTGGAGCGGTTTTTTTGCGCCAGCCAACACACCCAAGCCTGCGCTTGAGCAGTTGTCCAAGGCGATGGACAAGGCCTTCAAGCAGCCCGAATTGCAGGCCTTCTTCAACAAATATGGCAGCGTTCTGGAAGCCAGCACACCGGATCAAATGCGGGCCATCCTGGTCGAGCAGCTTCCCGTGTGGCGCGACGCCATCAAGTTCGCCAATATTCCTGTCCAATAAATGAATGGAGGGCGGCAACGCCCGCCCTCAACCATGCTCAACAAAATCAAGGTTCTTGATTTGACCCGTGTGCTGGCCGGCCCATGGTGCACGCAAATTCTGGCCGATCTGGGCGCCGAGGTGATCAAGATCGAGAACCCCGACGGCGGCGATGAAACGCGCTTGGCCCCGCCGTACTTCCACCCCGAATTGGACGACGACCTGTCTCACGCCGCCGAGCGTTCAGACTGGTCGGCCTTCTACGTCTGCGCCAACCGTGGCAAAAAATCGGTGGTACTGGACATCAGCAGCCCACAGGGTCAACAGATCCTGCAGCAACTGGTCAAGAGCTGCGACGTGCTGGTCGAGAATTTCAAGGTCGGCAACCTGGCGCGCTATGGCCTGGATTACGCCAGCCTCTCGGCCATCAACCCCCAACTGATTTACTGTTCGGTCACGGGCTACGGGCAAACGGGCCCCTGCGCGGCACAGCCTGGCTATGACGTTTTGTTCCAGGGCATGGCGGGACTGATGAGCACCTGCGGTCTGCCCGATGCCGAGCCTGGCGGCGGGCCGATGCGCACCATGGTGCCCAACACCGACCTGCTGACCGGCATGTACGCCTGCACCGGCATCCTGGCTGCGCTGATGCACCGCAACGCCACCGGGGAAGGCCAGTACATCGACATCGCGCTGCTCGACACCGCCATCGTCGCCAACGCTTATCTGGGCACCGCCTACCTGGCCAGCGGCAAGTCCCCGGCGCGGCTGGGCAACTCGGCGGGACTGGTGGTCGTGCCCTCAGGGGTTTTCAACTGTTTCGATGGCTCGGTGATCATCCAGTCCAATCCCCGCAAATGGCCCGCACTGTGCGCCGCGCTTGGCCACCCCGAATGGGTGGACGATGCCCGGTTCGCGACCCTGCCAGACCGTCTGAAAAACGCGAAGACACTCAACGCCTTGCTCGAAGCGGTGACGCAAACCCTGCACAAGGCCGACGTGGTGGCGCTGTTGTCAGGCGCTGGCGTTCCGTGCAGCCCAGTCAACAACCTGCAAGAGGCGCTGGCCGAACCCCAAGTGGTGCACCGTGGCCTGCGGCAAGAGGTTGAAGTGCCCGGCGGTGGCCGCATGCCGGTGCTGAAAAATCCGCTGCGCTTTTCCACCATCCGCCTGAAGACCGAAGCGCCGCCACGGCTGGGCGAGCACACCGAGGAGGTGTTGCGCAGCGTCGGCGCCTGGCCCCTTGCTGCACAAGACGACACACAGCCAACCCAGGAAAAAGTATGACCAACACCCCATCTGATTTTTTGCTGGAAACACTGGAAGACGGGATCGCCACCTTGACGCTGAACCGGCCCGAGGTGCTCAACGCCACGCTGCCTGAGACCTTCGAACGCATGGCGCACAGCCTCGAACGCATGGCCCGTGACCCGGCTGTGCGGCTGGTGGTGATCACCGGTGCCGGCACCGCGTTTTCATCCGGCGCAGACCTCAAGGCGCTGGCCAAGGCCACGGGCGGTGAACGGCCCGCCGCGGGTGCAGCCGATCCGGCCAAGGCGTTGCGCGCGCGCATGGAGACCGAACGCCTGCTGCACGAAATGCCCAAACCCACGCTGGCCGTCATTCCCGGCATTGCCATGGGTGCGGGGTTTTCGTTGGCGCTGGCCTGCGACCTGCGCATTGGCAGCGATGACGCCCGCTTGTGCACTGGCTTTGTCAAGGTGGGGCTTTCGGGCGACCACGGCGGTGCCTATTTCCTCACCCAGCTGGTGGGTTCGGCCATCGCGCGCGAGCTGTATTTCTCCGGACGCATGGTGGCCGCCGATGAGGCGCTGCGCCTGGGCCTGTTCAACCGCGTCGTGCCCGCTGACCAGCTGCGTGATGCGGCCAATGCATGGGCGCGCGAGCTGGCGGCGCAGCCCACGGTGGCGTTGGGCCTGATGAAGCAAAACCTCAACACGGCGATGCGCGGTTTGCTGCCCCTGGCCTTTGACACCGAGGTCAACAACATCTTGCGTTGCGTGGCCACCGACGACCACAAAGAAGCCATCGCCGCGGCAATGCAGAAACGCCCACCGCGCTTTACTGGTCAATGATGGCCCCAAACCCCGACCCCATGAACCAACCCTCTACCCCCTTCGGCCACGCCCACGCGGTGGCCCTGCGCCACCCCAACAAAATCGCCATGCGCTTCGAGCCCAGTGGGCGCGAACTGAGTTTTGGCCAACTCGAAAGCGCATCGAACCGGCACGCCCACGCGCTGCGCGCGGCGGGTTTGAAGCCAGGCGATGCGGTGGCACTGTGCTACCCGAATGCGCCCGAGCTGCTGATTTTGATCGGCGCCGCAGCGCGCCTGGGCCTGTACTACACCTTGCTGCCTTACCGCGCGTCGGCCCAGGACATGGCCTACATCATCGACAACTCGCAGGCCAAGCTGGCCCTGGTTGCCACCAGCGCGCCAGCCCTGGCAGAACTGCCGGCGCTGCTGAATGCGGGCCGCGTGGCCTTGTTCGCCCATGCGCTGTCTGGTGCGGACGGCGTTCCCGAGGGCTTGGCCGACTGGCAGACCCAGGTGCAAAGCCAACCCGACACGCTGCCCGATGCGCCTGCAGCCGGCCGGGAAATGCTGTACTCATCGGGCTCTACCGGCCGGCCAAAAGGAATTCGCAGGGCCTTGCCCGAAAGCGCATGGAACAGCCCCGACATGCGCAATGTCGCGCTGGCCCGCGCCCTGGAGTTGACCCCGGCCTCGGTCTACCTGTCGACCTCGCCGCTCTACCACAGCGCCCCCAACCGTTATCTGCAAGCGGCGCTGAGTGCGGGTGCGCTGTCGATCGTGATGGAGCATTTCGACGCCGAAGCGGCGCTGGAGTTGATCGATCGCCACCGCTGCACCCACAGCGTCTGGGTGCCCACCATGTTCCAGCGCATGTTGCGGCTGGAGCCGGAGATCCGCGCGCGTTGGTCAACCGCCAGCATGGCCCATGCTGCGCACGGCGCCGCGCCTTGCCCAATGCATGTCAAGCAAGCCATGATCGACTGGTGGGGCCCTATTCTCGACGAGTACTACGCCGGCACCGAAGGCCTGGGCTCGACCTGGATTACCTCCGCCGAGTGGCTTTTGCACAAGGGCTCGGTCGGGCGCCCGCGTGACTGCCGGGTCCACATCCTGGATGAACAAGGCGTGGAACAGCCTGCCGACACCACAGGAACTGTTTACTTTGAAAGCAACGTAGGCGAGTTCAGCTACTGGAACGATCCGCAAAAAACCCAGGCGGTGCTCAGCCCCCAGGGCTGGCGCACCTTCGGCGACATCGGTCATGTGAACGCCGACGGCTACCTCTACCTGACGGACCGACGTGACTTCATGGTCATCTCCGGCGGCGTCAACCTCTACCCGCAAGAGATCGAGCACGCCATGCTCGAACACCCGGCCGTGGTCGACGTGGCCGCCTTTGGCGTGCCCGACGACGACCTGGGCGAAAAGCTGGTGGCGGTGGTTCAGCTCGACCCGACCCACTCGCCTACAAGCGCCCTGTTGGACGACCTGCAGACCTTCTGCCAGACGCGTCTGGGCCGCATCAAGGCCCCCAAACAGATCGCGGTGATGGCGCAACTGCCCCGGCTGGAGACTGGCAAGCTGCACAAAAAGCGCCTGCAGGCCGACTGGCTGAAAGGCACCCTCTCCAGCAGCGCACCAGCCTGACCCAGCCACCGATCATGCTCCAGCAGGACATCTGCTGACCTTGGTGAAGAATTTGGCTCAATGTGCGGACCCATCCGACTTGGGCGGAAACGCTGCGCTGGGCTACGCATTCTTCGGCCGCAGGGGCGACCTCCTACAAAATATCGGAACGTTGTAGAGCGCAACATCGTGCACACCAACACGCTGGGCGAAAACATCAACGACAAACGCATTGCCAATCAGCACCAGCCACGTTTGAGGGCATCCGTCAGCTCGATGCAGACGGTAATCCCATGGATGACCATATCGAGGATGTCCTCCATATGGTCCAAATTAGCACAAGCATTTGAGGGCCCGAACATGAACATTGCTGCAGCTCAGTTCGACGGCAAAGACATTCACCGTGTTTATGACTAAGCCAGTGAGACTTGGTGGTTCTCGGTTGTGGATGTGGTTCAGGCTCTGACGCTGCAAAGCGACTACCAGACTGCGCGCAAGTACAGGAACAAGCTCAAAAGCCGACTCAATAAAGAAGGTAGTCAGTCGGTGACAAATTGTCACCGACTGAAATTGCCCGCCGCAGACGGGAAAAACTACCTAGCGGACGTAGCCACCGTCGAGACATTACTTTGCTTGGTGCAATCCATAGCTGAAGGCCCACGTCCTGGGTCACGTCTTCAATACACCGGCTGGTGCTGCTTCAAACTGGCAATCACTTCCGCCGTCAGCGCAAAGCCCGCGCCGTATTGCACGGCCAGTTCGGCGCAGCGTTTGGCAAATGCGTCCACCCCCTGGCCATAGATGAACTGCAAGGCGCCGCCCGTCCAGGCCGGAAAACCGATGCCGAAGATCGAGCCGATGTTGCCGTCGTGCACCGAGGTCAGCACGCCTTCTTGCAGGCAGCGGGCGGTCTCTACCGCTTGGCGGTACAGCAGGCGGTCCTTGATGTCTTGCAGGCTGTAGGCCACGTCGGCTTTTTCAAAGCGGGTTTTCAGTTCGGGCCACAGCACTTTTTTCTGGCCAGCGGGGTAGTCGTAAAAACCACCGCCTGCGGCGCGGCCGGGGCGCTTGAGCTCTTTGACCATGCGCTCGACGAACAACTCACCGGGCGTGGCGCTGTAGCTCTTGCCTTCTTTGGCGAAGTCTTCGCGGGTTTGGTCCAGCACATGCACCGACAACGACAGCGCCGTTTCGTCCAGCACGGCCAGCGGGCCCACCGGCATGCCCACTTGCATGGCCAGGTTTTCGATCACGGGGGCAGGGATGCCCTCGCCCAACATGGCCGCACCTTCCATGACAAAGGTACCAAAGGTGCGGCTGGTGTAAAAGCCACGCGAGTCGTTCACCACAATCGGCAGCTTGCCCAGTGCCTGCACGTAGTCGAATGCACGGGCGATGGTTTCGTCGTCGGTCTGTGCGCCGCGAATGATCTCCACCAGCTTCATCTTGTCCACCGGGCTGAAGAAGTGGATGCCGACAAATTTATTCGCATGGGCGCTGGCCGTGGCCAGGCCACTGATGGGCAAGGTGGAGGTGTTGCTGGCAAAGAATCCGCCTTCGGCCAACATCGGCTCGGCCTCTTGCGTGACCCGGGCTTTGAGCTCGCGGTTTTCAAACACGGCCTCGATGACCAGGTCGCAGCCCTTCAGGTCTGCGGCGCTGGCCGTGGGCTGAATCAGTGACAACAGGGCTTGTTGTTTGTCGGCGGCCATGCGGCCTTTGTCCACGCGCTTTTGCGTGAGCTTGTGGCTGTAGGCCTTGCCTTTTTCGGCGGCTTCAACGCTCACGTCTTTGAGCACGGTGGCCATGCCCCGGCTGGCTTGTGCATAGGCAATGCCCGCGCCCATCATGCCCGCACCCAGAATGCCCACCTTTTGCGGCTTGTAGCGCGGCGCAGCTTTAGGGCGGCTTTGGCCGCCCTTGATGCTGTTCATGTTGAAGAAGAAGGTGTTGATCATGTTGCGCGCCACCTGGCTGGTCATCAGGCCAGCGAGGTAACGGCTTTCGATGCGCATGGCGGTGTCAAAGTCCACCATCGCACCTTCCACCATGGCGGCCAGCGCCGCTTCGGGCGCAGGGTACAGGCCGCGTGTTTTTTGCTTGAGCACGGCCGGGGCCACACTCAACATGCCTGCAATTTTGGGGTTGCTGGGCGTGCCGCCGGGCATCTTGTAGTCCTTGCGGTCCCACAGGTGCTGGGCCGCTTCAGGCTGGCCTTGTGACGCGGCGATGTGCGCCAGCGCGCGGGGGCGCAACAGGTCATCACTGGCGACAATCTCGTGCACCAGGCCCAGCTTTTGTGCTTCTTCGGGGCCAAACAATTTGCTCTCCAGCACATAGGGCTGTGCGGCCAGCAGGCCCAGTTGGCGCGTCATCTTGGTGATGCCGCCGCCACCGGGAATCAAACCCAGCGTGACTTCGGGCAAACCAAATTGCGTTTTCGGGTTGGCCGTGGCGATGCGGTAGTGGCCGATCAGCGCCACTTCCCAGCCGCCGCCCAGCGCGGTGCCATTGAGGCAGCTGACCACCGGCACGCCCAGCGTCTCGAGGGTGCGAAAGCTTTTTTTGATGCCTTCAATCTCGGTAAAGACGCGCGGGCCGTCCGAAGCTTGCGAGCGCATCACGCCCTTGAGGTCGGCCCCCGCAAAAAACGTGGACTTGGCCGAGGCCAGCACGATGCCCTGGATGCTGGCCTTGTCTTTGAGCACCTGCTCAGCCGCCTGAGCCAGATCGGCCTGCCATTGCAGGCACATGGTGTTGACCGGCGAGCCTTGCTCGTCAAAAGTGATGGTGGCGATGCCGTCCGCCAATTCGTAACGCAGTGTTTTCAAAATCATGTCGGTGTCTCCTCGGTCAAACGCGTTCAACGATGGTGGCGATGCCCATGCCGCCGCCCACGCACAAAGTGGCCATGCCATAACGCAATTGGCGGCGGTGCAACTCGTCGATCAGGATGCCCAGAATCATCGCGCCCGTGGCCCCCAGCGGGTGGCCCATGGCAATGGCACCCCCGTTGACGTTGACCTTGTCGTGCGGCACATGCAGCTCTTGCATGAACTTCATGGGCACGGCGGCAAACGCCTCGTTGATCTCGAACAAATCGATCTGGTCAATCGTCAGCCCCGCCTTGGCCAGCGCCTTGCGGGCGGCGGGCATGGGGCCTGTGAGCATGATGGTGGGGTCGGCCCCCGACAAGGCCGCGGCCACGATGCGGGCACGCGGCTTGAGGCCGTGGGTTTTGCCGGCTGCTTCAGAGCCGATCAACACGGCGGCAGCGCCGTCCACAATGCCCGACGAGTTGCCCGCGTGGTGCACATGGTGGATGCGCTCGACCTGCGGGTAGCGCTGCAAGGCCACCGCGTCAAAGCCCATCGCGCCCAGTTGCTCAAACGCGGCTTTCAGGCCGCCCAGTGTTTCCACCGTGGTGCCGGGTTTGATGAATTCGTCTTGCGCCAGGATGACCTGGCCCAGCTTGTCTTTGACCGGCACGACCGAGCCATCAAAGTAGCCTGCCGCACGTGCTGCCGTGGCCCGCTTTTGCGACTCGACCGCGAAGGCATCCACATCGTGCCGCGTGAAACCGCTCATCGTGGCGATCAAGTCAGCACCAATGCCTTGCGGCACGAACAGCGTGGCGCTGTTGGTTTCTGGGTCTTGCGCCCAGGCGCCGCCGTCCGAGCCAATCGGCACGCGGCTCATGCTCTCCAGGCCACCGGCCACCACCAGGTCTTCCCAGCCGCTGCGCACTTTCATGGCGGCCATGTTGACCGCCTCCAGGCCCGAGGCACAAAAGCGGTTGAGCTGCACGCCCGAGCAACGCCAGTCCCAGCCAGCGGCCAGGGCCGCCACTTTGGGGATCACCGAACCTTGTTCGCCAATGGGCGAGACCACGCCCATGACCACATCGTCCACCGCAGCGGTGTCCAACTGGTTGCGGCTTTGCAGCTCGCGCAACACGCCCGACAGCAAGCTGATGGGCTTGACTTCGTGCAGGCTGCCGTCTTTTTTGCCTTTGCCACGCGGTGTGCGTATGGCGTCATAAACAAATGCTTCGCTCATGAATGTCTCCTGGGGATCATCAAGGGGTTTGCCCGGTATTTTCGGGATGCGACAAAGAGTATAAACTTTATGCCAAGCAAATGCTTGGCATAAATAAATGGGGCATCAAGTCAGCTGGCATCAACCCAGAATGAGCCAGACAAGCGAACCCCACCGCGTCTAGGAGGACCAAGATGATGAAAACACAATGGATGGTCAGGACGGCGAGCAGACTGAGCGCTTTGGTGCTGGCCTGTGCGTTGACGGCATGTGCCGTATCGCCACAACACCCGGGACTCCAGGCAGCCCAGGTGGCGGGGCAGCTTGCGCCCCTGTTGCCGGTGCGTGCTTTTGTAGCCAATACCGAACGCACTGGCGGTTTTGTGATGTCGCCCGACGGCGAGCGCTTGCTATGGTCCCAGACCGTGGGGCTGGACTCTGGACTGGCGGTACGTGCTGTCAAGGCCAACGCGCCGGTCACGGCATACCCGGTAGGTAATCAAGGTCGCCGTGGTGGTTATTACAACTGGTTGCCCAACAGCCGCCATTTCGTGTTCAGCAAGGACGATCAGGGCGACGAGAACATCCGTCTTTTTGTGCAGGACGCCGATCAAGGCACTTTGTCTCCTTGGGTTTTGACGCCTGCACAAGGCGTACGCAGCTTCGTGGTCGGCATGGGGGCCGAGGGCAGTGCCCGCTTTTTCGTGGCCAGCAACCAGCGCGACCGAGCCTCGTTCGATCTGCACGAAGCCGATGCTGGCAGCCGCACGCTGCGTGAAGTGGCCCGCAACAATGGTCTGGTGTTGCACTGGTTGATCGATACCCAAGGCCAACTCGCTGGCAGGGTGCGCCAGCTCGCGAGGCCCGACGGCTCGGACAGTGTGGTCGAGCTGCTGCAGCCGGATGGGCAGTGGCGCGTCTTGCAAACTGTGGGCGGCTTTGACAGCTTCTGGGTGCTGCGCATCGACAACACCGCGCGGCGCGTCTGGGCCTTGTCCAACCTGGGCCGAGACAAGACCGCGCTGGTTGAACTGAACCTGGACAGTGGTGAGCAGCGGGTGCTGGCCGAGCATGAGCGGGTGGATCTGGGGCAGGTGCTGTTTGAGGGCAGGCAGGGTGGACCCGCGGGCTATGTGGTGGAGCCGGGCTACCCGCAGGTGCACCACCTGAATCCAGCCACCGGTCAAGAGGTTCAAGCGGTGGCGGCACAGGCCTTGAAACAAGGCCTGCTGACTGCCGACCCCATCAGCATTGTCCCCAGGAATGGCAGCACCGACGGTCGTCGGATCTTGCTGCGCAGCCAAAGCGACTTTGACACTGCTGAGCTGTTATGGGACCGCCAAACGGGCAGCGTGCAGCGGCTCAATTCGCAATTCAAAGAGCTGGCAGAGATACTTTCACCCACGGTGCCATTCGAGTTCAATGCCAGCGACGGGCGCAAGATTGCGGGTTACCTGATACGCCCACGCGGGGTGCAGGGCGCAACGCCCATGGTGGTAGAAATTCACGGCGGCCCTTGGGCGCGTGACAACTGGCTGCCCGCCGCCCACAACTCCCGCCAGTTATTGGTCAACCGGGGTTATGCGGTGCTGCAGGTGAATTACCGGGGTTCGTCTGGTTATGGCCGCGCCCACTTGGAGGCCGCAGACCGGCAAACCAATGGTCGGGTTCAACAGGACATTGCTGAAGCGGTGCAGTGGGCGGTGGACCAGGGTGTGGCCGATCCGAAACGACTGGCGGTTCTGGGAGGCAGCTTCGGTGGCTTCTCCGTGCTGGCGCAGCTGGCACAGAAACCACACAACTACCGCTGCGGCGTGAACGTGGTGGGCGTGGCGAATTGGCCTCGCGTGATGGAAAACTGGCCACCTTTCTGGCGCAACCGCCACTATTTCACCCGTACCTACGGCGACGTGAGCAAAGCCAACGAGCGAGCCGACATGCTGCGTAACTCTCCCGTGTCCTACCTGGACCAGATCCAGGCACCTCTGCTGGTGATCCACGGAGCCAACGATATCCGCGTGCTGCGACAGGACTCTGACGATGTGGTCAACGCGCTGCGCCAGCGTGGCCAGCCGGTGAACTACTTGGTGTTCCCCAACGAGGGGCACGCCATCAGCAAATGGCGAAACCGCCTGGCCATGTGGCGCGAGATAGAAGACTTCTTTGCCGATTGCCTGGGCGGGCAAAGCGCCGGATTTGACTATTACCAGCTCATGCCCCGCTGAGCGACCTTCACACTGACTTGGACTGGAGAAAACCATGATCGAACGCACCCTTTTTACCGCCGACCACGAAGCCTTCCGCGACAGCTTTCGCCGCTTCATGGACAAGGAAATCGCCCCCTACCACGAAGCCTGGGAAGAGCAAGGCTATGTCGACCGCGCCGTCTGGCACAAGGCCGGCGAAAATGGCTTTTTGTGCATGACGCTGCCCGAAGCCTATGGCGGCTCGGATGCCGACAAGTTGTACTCGGTGGTGCAGATGGAGGAACTCGCACGCGGCGGTTTCAGTGGCATCGGCTACGGTCTGCACAGCGAGATCGTGGCCCCCTACATCCTGCATTACGGCACCGAAGCGCAAAAGCAAAAGTACCTGCCCAGGCTGGCCAGCGGCGAGATGGTGGGTGCGATTGCCATGAGCGAACCGGCAGCGGGCTCGGACCTGCAAGGCGTGAAAACCACAGCGCTCTTGCAAGCCGATGGCACTTACCTGATCAACGGCAGCAAGACCTTCATCACCAACGGCTGGCATGCCGATCTGGTGATTCTGGTGGCCAAGACCGACCCAGCCGCCGGTGCCAAAGGCACCAGCTTGTTCCTGATCGAGCGCGACATGCCCGGCTTCGAAAAGGGCAAGCGATTGAAGAAGTTGGGCCTCAAAGCACAAGACACCTCCGAGCTGTTTTTTGACAACGTCAGGGTCAGCGCCGATCAGCTGCTGGGCGGCACGGCCATGCAGGGCAAGGGTTTCATTTGCCTGATGGAACAACTGCCTTGGGAGCGCCTGCAGATTGCCATTGGCGGCATTGCCGCTGCGCAGGCGGCCATCGACTGGACGGTGCAATACGTGAAAGACCGCAAGGTATTTGGCCAAGCCGTGGGCAACTACAAGAACACCCGCTACACCCTGGCCGAGCTGCAAACCGAGGTGCAGGTGGCGCGCGTGTTTGTGGACAAATGCTGCGAACTGATCGTGCAAGACAAACTCGACACCGCCACCGCCAGCATGGCCAAGTACTGGTGCTCGGACCTGCAATGCAAGGTGATGGACGAATGTGTACAGCTGCACGGTGGCTATGGCTACATGTGGGAATACCCCATCACCCGCGCCTATGCCGACGCCCGCGTGCAACGCATCTACGGCGGCACCAACGAGATCATGAAAGAGGTGATTTCGCGCAGCATGGGCCTGGCCGGGCGCTGAAGCGAATGACCGAACTGGCCCAACCCCCACGCGCACGCGGGCGCCCCAAAAAAACCGAAGACGAACGCGACGACGGCAACCGCCGTCAGGCGCTCATCTCGGCGGCTGCCCAGCTGTTCAAGCTCAAGGGCTACGACGCGACCAGCACCCGCGAGATTGCGGCCAAAGTGGGCATGCAATCGGGCTCACCGTTCTACCACTTCGGCAACAAGCAAGACCTGTTGCAGGCGGTGATGGTCGAGGGCATGAAGCAGGCCATTGATCGCCAGCTGGCCGCCTGTGGACAAGCCAGCCCCACCCAGAGCGCCCGCGAGCGCCTGCGCAGTCTGATCCGCCACCACTTCGATGTGCTGCTGGGCCCGGACAGTGACTTCATCCCGGTGATGCTCTACGAATGGCGCTCGTTGGAGCCTGCACAACGCAAGACCATCACCGCACTCAAAGACGACTACGAAGCCGCCTGGATTCCGGTGCTGCAAGCGCTGCACGCCAGCGGCCAATTGCAAGCACCGGTGGGCCTGGCGCGCTTGATGATTTTTGGTGCCCTCAACTGGTCGGTGCAGTGGTACGAGCCTGCGCTCAAAAACAGCCAAGCCACACGCGCCTCGCTGGACGATTTAACCGACACCGCTCTGCAACTTTTTTTACGCGACAAACCATGAACCCCTCACGGCCTGCAGCACATTACCAATCGGTCTTTTCATCCACCCTGCTGACGGGGCAAGTGGTCATGGTCACCGGTGGCGGCTCGGGCATTGGCCGCTGCACTGCGCACGAACTGGCCAGCCTGGGGGCGCAGGTGGTGCTGGTGGGGCGCAACCCGGAACGTCTGGCAAACACCGCACAAGAAATCATCGGCGATGGTGGCCAGGCCAGCTGGCACAGCTGTGACATCCGGCGCGAAGACGATGTGAAAGCCATGGTCGCGCAGGTGGTGCAGCAGCAGGGGCGCATCCACGCTCTGGTCAACAATGCGGGCGGTCAATACATCTCGCCATTGGCCACCACCAGCGCCAAAGGTTGGCAAGCGGTCATCGACACCAACCTCACCGGCGGCTTTCTGGTGGCGCGTGAATGCTTCAACCAAAGCATGCAAACGCACGGCGGTGCGGTGGTCAACATCGTGGCCGACATGTGGGGCTCCATGCCCGGCATGGGCCACAGCGGCGCTGCACGGGCAGGCATGGTCAGCTTCACCGAGACGGCCGCGCTGGAGTGGGCCGCTTGCGGTGTGCGCGTGAACGCCGTGGCGCCGGGCTACATCGCCAGCAGCGGCATGGACCACTACCCACCCGAGGCCGGAGACATGCTGCGCGCCATGCGCAACACGGTGCCGCAAGGCCGCTTTGGCACCGAGGCCGAAACCTCCGCCGCCATCGTGTTTTTGCTGTCACCCGCAGCCAACTTTGTCAGCGGCACGGTGCTGCGCGTGGACGGTGCGCGTCCGCAAATGCGCATGGGCTGGCAACACGCCGTGGCCACGCCCGATGTGCAGCAACGCGATGCCGTCAAACCCTTCAACGGCTTTCACCACGCCACCACCCCCAAGGTTTTCCAATGACATTTGAATCTACCTGGAACCCGAACAGCCCTGTGGCCCAGCAACGGCGTGAGGCCGCGCTGGCGCGTCTGGCGCAGTGGCAAGCCTTGCAAGACCGTGCCGCGCAGGCCTCTGCACAATCGAAACCGGTGTTCGACAAACGTGGGCAACTGCTGCCGCGTGAACGTGTGGCCTTGCTGCTCGACCCCGGTGCGCCCTTCTTGCCGCTGTGTGCGCTGGCGGGCTTCATGCAGGACACACCCGACCCGGCCAAGTCGGTGCCAGGGGGCGGCATGATCGCGGGCATCGGCTTTGTCGAAGGTGTGCGCTGCATGGTGGTGGCCAGTGATTCAGGCATCGAGGCCGGCGCCATTCAGGCACGCGGTCTGGAAAAGATTTTGCGGGTGCAAGAGTTGGCGCTCGAAAACAAATTGCCCTTTGTGCACCTGGTCGAAAGCGCCGGGGCCAACCTGATGCAATACAAGGTCGAGGGCTTTGTGCTGGGCGGCAGCCTGTTTCGCAACCTGGCGCGCCTGTCGGCCGCGGGCTTGCCCGTGCTCACCGTGCAGCACGGCTCGGGCACCGCAGGCGGGGCCTACATGCCGGGCCTGTCTGACACGGTCATCATGGTGCGCGGCAGGTCGCGGGCCTTTCTGGCCGGACCGCCCTTGCTGAAAGCCGCCACCGGCGAAGTGGCCACCGAAGAAGAACTGGGCGGTGCCGAGATGCACACCAGCGTGTCGGGCCTGGGTGAATACCTGTGCGAAGACGACCGCCACGCGCTGGGCACCGCACGCGATGTGGTGGCGCGCTGGGACTGGGCCGCGCACAACACGCTGCGTCAGGCCAAGCCCCCGCGCCTGGACGCCGAAGAGCTGCTGGGCCTGATGCCCGCCCACCACCGCGAACCGATCGACATGCGCGAAGTCATCTTGCGCCTGGTCGATGACTCGGATTTTCTGGAATTCAAACCCCTGTTCGGTGCGGCCACCGTGTGTGCGCAAGCGCGCATCGGCGGGCATGCGGTGGGCATCATCAGCAACAACGGGCCGATCGATGTGGCCGGGGCCAACAAGGCCACGCACTTCATCCAGTGGATGTGCCAGCTGGGCCAACCCCTCGTGTATTTGCAAAACACCACCGGCTACATGGTGGGCAAGGACAGCGAACAGGGCGGCATGATCAAGCACGGCTCCAAGATGATCCAGGCCGTGACGAATGCCACCGTGCCGCAAATCACCATCCAGTGCGGGGCCTCGTTTGGCGCGGGCAACTACGGCATGTGTGGCCGGGGCTATGCGCCGCGGTTCTTGTTCAGCTGGCCGGGGGCCAAGACGGCCGTGATGGGCGGCGAGCAAGCAGCCCGCACCATGCAGATGGTGGCCGAAGCGGGCATGGCCCGCAAAGGCATCACCCCCGACCCCGAAAAAATGCAGGCCCAGTTCGACAAGATCGTGGCCCTGTTTGAAGCGCAAGCCGATGCGTTCTACACCAGCGGTCTGGTGCTCGACGATGGCGTGATCGACCCACGCGACACGCGGGCCGTGCTGGTTTTTTGCCTCGCCACCTGCCATGAAGCCGCCACCCGTCAACCCCGAGCCACGCAGTTCGGCGTTGCACGCATGTAATAAAACCCAAGGAGACAAACCATGCAATACAGCCACGAGCACCGCGAGATCCAGAACACGCTCAAGCGTTTCATCGAAGCCGAGATCAACCCCCATGTGGACGAGTGGGAGGCGGCCGAGATCTTCCCGGCGCATGAGGTTTTCAAGAAGATGGGCGACCTGGGCCTGTTGGGCCTGACCAAACCCGAGGCCTATGGCGGCGCGGGCCTGGACTATTCCTACAGCATGGCCATGGCCGAAGCACTGGGACACATCGACTGCGGCGGCATCCCCATGGCCATTGGCGTGCAAACCGACATGGCCACGCCTGCGCTGGCTCGTTTTGGCAGCGATGAGCTGCGGGCACAGTTTCTGGCCCCGGCGATTGCCGGCGACATGGTCGGCTGCATTGGCGTGAGCGAGCCCGGAGCAGGCAGTGATGTGGCGGGCATCAAGACCGTGGCGCGCAAGGACGGCGACGACTACGTCATCAGCGGCCAAAAAATGTGGATCACCAACAGCTTGCAGGCCGACTGGATGTGCATGCTGGTCAACACGGGCGAAGGCCCCATCCATAAAAACAAAAGCCTGGTCATGGTGCCGATGCGCGAAAACGGCAAGCTGCTGCCCGGCATCGAGGTGGGCAAGAAGATCAAGAAAATCGGCATGAACAGCAGCGACACCGGCCTGATTTATTTCGACGAAGTCCGCGTGCCCCAGCGCTACCGCATCGGGGCCGAGGGTCAGGGCTTCATCTACCAGATGCAGCAGTTCCAGGAAGAGCGCCTGTGGGCCGCGGCCAGCTCCTTGCAGTCGCTCACCAACTGCATCCAGTGGACGGTGGAATGGGCGCAAGAGCGCAAGCTGTTTGGCGCGACCCTGGCCGACCAGCAGTGGGTGCAATTCAAACTGGCCGAACTCAAAGCCGAAGTCGAAAGCCTGCGCGCCCTGACCTACCAGGCCTGCGAACATTACGTGGCCGGTGAAGACGTGACCGAATGGGCCACCATGGCCAAGCTCAAGGCTGGCCGTTTGAACCGCACCGTGCCCGACACCTGTCTGCAGTTCTGGGGCGGCATGGGCTACACCTGGGAGAACAAGGTCTCGCGCATGTACCGCGACGGGCGGCTGGCGTCCATTGGCGGCGGCGCTGACGAAGTCATGCTGGGCATCCTGTCCAAGATGATGGGCATTGCCAAACGGCCCCAAAAATGAGCACGCCCATGAACACCTCTGGCACTTTGCAGATCACACGCGAAGGCGCGGTCGAGACCTGGACGATGAATGACCCGATCACCCGCAACGCCTTGAGCGACGCGGTGGTGGACGGCTTGCTGCAAGCCTGTGCGCGGGCTGCAGCCGACCCTGCGCTGCGCATCGTGGTGCTGACCGGTGCAGGCGGTGCCTTTTGCGCTGGTGGCAGCCTGGGCGGCTTTGCCAGCCTGATCGGCCAGCCACTGCAAATGGGCCAAACCGACCCGCTGCTGGCCATGAACAAACGCTTTGGTGACCTGCTGCATGCCTTGTGCGCATTGCCCCAGCTGCTGGTGTGCCGGGTGGACGGCGCAGCCATGGGCGGCGGCTTTGGCCTGGTGTGTTGCGCCGACCATGTGGTGGCCACTGCCCGCTCGGTGCTGGGCACGCCCGAAGTCACGCTGGGCCTGCCGCCCGCGCAGATTGCGCCTTTTGTGTGGCAACGCCTGGGCGAAAACACGGCACGCCAGTGCCTGTTGCAAGGCCTGAGCTACACCGCCACGCAGGCCCTGCAAATGGGACTGGTCCACGAGGTGATCGAACAAGCGTCTGAAGAGATTTGGCAACAAACACTGAAGCGTCTGTTGCGCGCTGCGCCTGGCGCTGTGGCCAGCACCAAACAACTGCTGCGCAGCTTGCGCACGGCCATGCCCGACGTGCGTGATGCCGCAGCGCAAGCCTTTGCCCAAGGCCTGCGCAGTGCCGAAGCCGCACAAGGTCTGGCCGCGTTTTCACGTAAACAAAGCGCCCCTTGGGCCACCACCAGCGAGCAACATTCATGACCGGCACACCCAGCTCCAGCGTGACCCGCCTGCTGATCGCCAACCGGGGTGAGATCGCCCGGCGTGTGATGCGCACCGCCCGCCGCATGGGTATCCAGACCGTGGCGGTGCATTCCGATCCCGACCGCCATGCCCTGCATGTGCAAGAGGCCGACACCGCTGTCGCTTTGGGCGGCACGCTGTCGGCCGACTCGTATTTGCGCATCGACAAATTGCTGGCTGCCGCCCGCGCCACCGGGGCCGACGCGGTGCACCCGGGTTATGGTTTCCTGAGCGAGAACGCCGAGTTTGCCCAAGCGGTGATCGATGCGGGCCTGACCTGGGTCGGGCCACCGCCTGCCGCCATCCGCGCACTGGGCAGCAAGTCGGCCGCCAAAGCACTGGCCTTGGCGCACGGCGTGCCCTGCCTGCCGGGCTACTGGGGCGCAGACCAAAGCGACGCCACCTTCATGGCGCAAGCGCAGCAACTGGGCTTGCCGCTCATGGTCAAGGCCGTGGCCGGTGGCGGCGGGCGCGGCATGCGCCTGGTGACCGACATGGCGCAACTGCTGCCCGCGTTGCACAGCGCCCGCTCTGAGGCGCTGGCCGGATTTGGCAACGGCGATTTGCTGATGGAACGCGCCTTGCTGCGGCCCCGGCACATCGAGGTGCAGATCATGGCCGACACGCAAGGCCATTGCATCCACCTGGGTGAGCGCGATTGCTCGGTGCAACGCCGCCACCAAAAGATCATCGAAGAATCGCCCAGCCCCGCCGTCTCGCCTGCGCTGCGCGCGCAACTCGGGCAAGCGGCCATCGCGCTGGCGCAATCGGCGGGCTATGTGGGCGCGGGTACGGTGGAGTTTTTGCTGGATGAAGCGCAAGCCGACAAGCCCTTTTATTTGATGGAGATGAACACCCGCTTGCAGGTGGAGCACCCGGTGACCGAGATGCTCACGGGGCTGGATCTGGTCGAGTGGCAGCTGCGCATCGCACGCGGCGAAGCGCTGCCGCTGGCGCAAGCCGATGTGCGTCTGCAAGGCCACGCCATCGAAGTGCGCCTGTGCGCCGAAGACGAACACTTCACACCCCAAACCGGCACGGTGCAAGCCTTCGCCGAACCCGAGGGTTTGCGCTTTGACCATGCACTGCAAGTGGGCACGGTGGTCACGCCTCACTACGACGCGATGCTGGGCAAGCTGATTGCCCACGCGTCCACGCGCGCTGAAGCCATCGCCCGCCTGAGCACCGGCCTGAACCAAACCGCCGTGCTGGGCCTGCCCACCAACCGCGCGTTTCTGGCCGCCTGTTTGCAGCATCCGGTGTTCCAAGCGGGCCAGGCCTTGATCCCGTTTTTGGCCGAGCACGCCGATGCGGTGCGCGAAAGCCTGCAAGCCCATGGCGATGCACGCAGCGTGGCCGCGCTGGCCGTGCTCTACGCGAGCCAAGCACCCGCAGCCGCGATGCCCAGCCCGTTCACGCGGCCAGTGCGCATGGGCCTGGGCGATGTGGTCTTCTCGCTGAGCCTGCAAGAGCTGGGCCAAGGGAAAGTGCGCATTCAAACGGACGCCGCCACGCACCTGGCCCGCGTGCACCACAGCGCTGAGTTGCTGCACATCGAACTGAACGGCAGCCACTGGCAAGCCCGTGCGGTGGCCTGCCCAAGCAACACCACGGCGCCCTGGCATGTGCAACTGCAAGGCCCCGCGTGCTTTGAGATGTGGCTGAGCCATCAAAGTCACAGCGCACCCAGCACAGGTGCCAGCGCACAGGCCGCGCAGTCTCTTCGCGCGCCTTTCAACGGCAAGCTGATCGCACTGCACGCCCATGAAGGCAGCAGCGTCAAGCAAGGCGATGCCGTGTTGGTGATCGAGTCCATGAAGCTCGAACACATTTTGTGTGCCCCGCGTGATGCGGTGGTGCACAGCATCTCGGTGAGCGTGGGACAGCAAGTGAGCCCCGGCCAAGTGTTGGTGCAATGGAAAGATCCCACATGAACACCGCTGATTTCACACCTGAATTCACCGCTGAGGACCTGCAAAGCCTGCAAGCCACGGTGGAGCGCTTTGCCAAACAAGCCGTCGCACCCCATGTGCCAGCCTGGGAAGAGGCCGGTCAGTTTGACCGATCGCTCTACACCGAAGCTGCCCAGCTGGGCTTGCTGGGCCTGGGCTACCCGGCGCATTTGGGCGGCACACCCGCGCCCTGGTGCGCACGCAATGCGATGTCGCAAACCCTGGCGCGCTATGGCGGCAGTGGTGGCGTGATGGCCAGCCTGTTTTCACTCAACATCGGCCTGCCCCCCGTCATGGCGCATGGCAGCGCCGAGCTTCAAGCCGAAGTGGTGCCGCCCGTGCTGCGGGGTGAGCAAATCGCCGCCCTGGCCATCACCGAGTCTGGCGGCGGCTCGGACGTGGCCAGCTTGCGCACCACCGCGCGTGCCGAGGGCGCTGACTATGTGATCGATGGCGAAAAGGTCTTCATCACCTCGGGCTTGCGCGCCGACTGGATCACGTTGGCGGTGCGCACCGACCCCGCCAGCAAGGGGGCCAGCGGCATCTCGCTGATCGTGGTGCCTCCAGGCACACCCGGCATCTCGCGCACCCGCCTGCACAAGATGGGCTGGCACAGCTCTGACACCGCGCAGCTGCGCTTTGATGGCGTGCGCGTGCCTCAGCGTTATCGCCTCGGCGAAGAAGGCACGGGCTTTCGCATGATCATGGGCAACTTCAACGGTGAACGCCTGGCCATGTCGGCCATGGCGCTGGGGTTTGCCCAGGCCTGTTTTGACGAAGCCTTGGCGTGGGCACGCCAGCGCCAGACCTTTGGCACGGCCTTGATTGAGCGCCAGGTGATCCGCCACAAACTGATGGACATGCAGATGCGCATCTCGTCCACCCAGGCCTGGGTGGATGCGGTGACACAACAAGCCGATGCGAATCAAACCGATGCCGCGTGGGTGGCCCAAGTGTGTCTCTTGAAAAACCACGCCACCCAGACCCTGCAGTTTTGCGCCGACGCCGCCGTGCAGATGCTGGGCGGCATGGGCTTCATGCGCGGCACGGTGAGCGAGCGGGTCTACCGCGAAGTGAAGGTGATGATGATCGGCGGCGGCGCCGAAGAAATCATGAAAGAGCTGGCGGCGAAACAGCTGGGCATTTGAAGCGCGTCCCATGAAAAAACCGCCAGGCCCTCACGGGCTGTGGCGGTTTTTTCATGCAGCCGAAGCTGCAAGGATCACTTGGCTTTCGGATAGTCGGAAACCACTTTCCAACGGCCATCCTGAATCTGCGACATGCGCGAGATGTTGTTGCCCAAACGCTTGGTGGGGCTGAAGGTCATCTCAGGACTGCCAAAAATGTCCGATGGGATCTTCATGGTGTCCATCGCCTTGATGAAGGTTTCGGTGGTCAGGTTGGCACCGGCTTTTTCAACCGCACGCAAGTAGGAGTCCACAGCACCATAGCCATAGGCCGAGAACACGGTGGGATCTTCGTTGAACTTGGTTTTGTACTTGGTGGCCCAGAAGCGAATCGGCTGCGAAGCTTCGTCCAGGTAAGGGTGCTGCGACGTCATGGTGGCGTAAAGGCCATTCATGGTGGGGCCACCCAACTTGTGGATCAAGTCGGTGTAGGCCGCGCTGGAACCCAAAAAGGTGGGGGTGAAGCCCAAACGGCGTGCGGTGGCAATGCCGCCGATGGTTTCGCGGATGATGGTGCCCATGACCACAAAGTCGCACTTGGCCGAGGCCAGTTTTTGCATCTGCGAAGCAAAGTCGGTCGCACCGCGCTTGTAGGTGGTGACTTCGGCGAACTGCATGCCCACGTCCTTCAAGCCGGCTTCAGCGCCGCGAAACACTTCGAGACCGAATTCATCGTCCTGGTACAGCGTGCAAATTTGCTTGGCACCCTTTTCCTTGACGAGCGCAGGCACAGCCTGGCGCATCTGGTCAAAGTAGGTGGCGGCAAAAGAATACTTGAGCTTGTGGAAGGGTTCGTACATTTCACGCGCAGCGGTCACCGGGAAGAAGTTGACCACATTTTTCTGGAACTGCACGGGCATGGCGGCCATGTTCTGGGCCGTGCCGATATGGGCCACCATGGCAAAGATCTTGTCCTGATTGACCAGCTTTTGCGCGGCCAGCACGGCGCGACGCGGGTCGTAGCCCGAGTCTTCGACCAGCAGCTTGATCTTGCGGCCACCCACACCGCCTTGCTCATTGGCCTCGTCCACGCGCAGCATCATGCCCAGGCGCACCTGCTTGCCAAAGCCGGCCAAGGGGCCCGACAAATCCTGGATGGAGCCGATGACGATTTCGTTTTTGCTAACGCCTTGCGTTTGGGCCATGGCGCTACCTGCGGTCAGCACCATCGCCGCAGCGATCAGACTGGGTTTGATTTTCATGGGGGTTTGTCTCCTGTTGTAGTAAAAAAGAATCGGTCAGCGGTACATCGCCTCGATTTGCGGCGCGTATTTTTGTTGAACCAGTTTGCGCTTGAGCTTCATGGTGGGGGTCAGCTCCTCGTCTTCGGCAGTGAGTTGCGTCTCCAGCAGCCAGAATTTCTTGATCTGCTCAACGCGGGCAAATTTCTTGTTCACGCGTTCAAGTTCGTTCTGGATCAAGTCCTGCACCTCGGGCGCACGGGTCAAGCTGGCGTAGTTGGAGAAAGGCACATCGTTGTCCTGTGCGAATTTCTCCACGTTTTCCTGATCGATCATGATGATCACGGTGAGGTAAGCCCGTTTGTCACCAATCACCACCGCATCGGTGATGTAAGGCGAGAATTTCAATTCGTTTTCGAGTTCACTCGGGGTAATGTTCTTTCCCCCTGCCGTGATGATGATGTCTTTCATCCGATCGGTGATGCGGAAAAACCCTTCCTCGTCGACCACGCCCACATCGCCCGTGTGCAGCCAGCCGTCCGCATCGATGGTCTCGGCGGTTTTTTCAGGCAGGTTCAAATAGCCCATGAACACGTTGGTGCCACGCACCAGGATCTCACCGGTCACAGGGTCCAGGCGCACTTCGTTGAAGTCGGCCGCAGGGCCAATGGAGCCCGGCTTGATGCGGTCAGCTGGCACGCCGGTGGCGGCGCCACAGGTCTCGGTCATGCCCCAGACTTCCAGCATGGGCACACCCAAGGCCAGATACCAGCGCACCAGATCGGGCGAGATCGGCGCTGCACCGGTGACCAGAAAGCGCGCGCGGTGGATGCCAATCATCTTGCGCACATTGTTCAGCGCCAGCCAGCGCGCCACATGAAATCGCAGCTTCAAATGGGCCGGTACAGGCTTGTGCGCCAGCACCAACTCGGCCACCTGCTGACCCACCCCAATGGCCCAGCCGTAAACGGCTTGCTGAAAACGCCCGGCCTCCTTGAGCGCGATCATCACCCCAGAATAGAACTTCTCCCAGACGCGCGGCACAGCGGTGAATACCGTGGGTGCGATCTCGCGCACGTTCTCGGGCACGGTCTCGGGGTTCTCGACAAAGTTCAGTTTGGCACCGGTGTAGAGCGAAAAATACTCGCCGCCCATGCGTTCGGCGATGTGGCACAAAGGCAGAAAACACATGCACTCATCGGTCTCGTCACGCACGATCAGCATGTTGTAGCCACGCACGCTGTGAACCAGACCACGGTGGCTGTGCATGGCCCCCTTGGGCTTGCCGGTGGTGCCCGAGGTGTAGACCAAGATGGCCAGGTCTTCTTGCTGGCAAGCTTGCGTGCGCTGCGTGAGCATGTCGGGATGGGCCTTCAGATGTGCACGTCCCAAGGCGCTCAAATCATCCAGGCTGATCACCTGCGGGTCATGGAAATCGCGCAGACCGTCCATGTCGAACACGACGATTTTTTTCAGCAACGGCAACTTCTCGCGCACCTCCAAGGCCTTGTCGAGTTGCTCATCGTCTTCGACAAACAGCACGGACGTGCCCGAGTCTTCACTCAGGTAATGCACCTGGTCGGCCGCATCGGTGGGGTAGATGCCGTTGGATACACCGCCAGCGCTCAGCACGGCCAGATCGCACAAAACCCATTCGATGTTGGTGTTCGACAGGATCGAGGCGGTGTGGTGAGCCTCAAAACCCAAGGACATCAGGCCATGGCCGATCTCGCGCACGGCCTGGGCGGTTTCGTTCCAGGTCCAGCTGCGCCAGATGCCCAGCTCTTTTTGTCGCATCCAGACCTTGGGGCCGCGCACAGCCACCGCGTTCCAGAAAATCGCGGGGATGGTCTCGCCCGCCATGACGCTGTTTTTGTTGGGCGCGATGCCCGTGACGTCCCAGAGGTTGCTCATCTCTTATCTCCAGGTTTTCTTCTTTTTCCAGCGGCGATCGGCGCGCACGCCCTCTTCCTTCATGCCCAGATAGAACTCCTTGATGTCGTCCTTTTCACGCAGTCGGGCACAGGTGTCTTCCATCACGATGCGGCCGTTTTCCAGCACATAGCCGTAGTCCGATGCATTGAGCGCCATGTTGGCGTTTTGCTCGACCAGCAAGAGGGTGGTGCCGCGTTCGCGGTTGATGCGCACCACGATCTCAAAAATCTCCTTGGTCAGCTTTGGACTTAGGCCCAGACTGGGTTCGTCCAGCAAGATCAGATCGGGGTTGGCCATGAGCGCGCGGCTGATGGCCAGCATCTGCTGCTGACCACCCGAGAGCAAGCCCGCATCTTGTGCGGCACGCTCACGCAGGATCGGGAAATAGTTGAACACCGCCTCCATGTCGCGCGCCACACCATCGCGGTCGTTGCGGGTGAAGGCCCCCATCAGCAGGTTGTCACGGATGGACAGCAACGGAAAGACCTCGCGGCCCTCGGGCACGTGCATCAGGCCACGTTGCACGATGAGCGCCGGGTCTATCGCAGTGATGTTCTGGCCTTTGAATTCGACCGAGCCCTTGCGCGGATCAATGATGCCGCTGATGGTCTTCAAAATGGTGGTCTTGCCCGCGCCATTGGAGCCGAGCACGGTGGCGATTTCGCCTTTTTTGACCTGCAGGCTCACGCCCCGAATGGCCTTGATCGGACCATAGGCGCTTTCGACGTTGAGAAGTTTGAGGACGATGTCGTCGTTCACGGCGGTGTTCATGCGGCCTCCGTTTTATAGTTTTCACGGCGCAGGCTGGACACATCGTCCACCGATCCCAGATAGGCCTCGATGACACCTGGGTCGCTTTGCACCTCGCTGGGCGTTCCGGTTGCCAGCTCTTGGCCCTGGCTCATGGCCAGCACGCGGTCGGACACTTTGGACACCAGGCCCATGTCGTGCTCAACCATGAGCACCGAAATACCCAACTCGTTTTGGATGTCAGAGATCCAAAAAGCCATGTCCTCGGTTTCTTCCACGTTCAGGCCCGACGAGGGCTCGTCCAGCAAGAGCAGCTTGGGCTCGGTGCACAGGGCACGCGCCAGCTCGACCACCTTGCGCACGCCATAGGGCAAGCCGGCCACCATCGCATCGCGGTGGTGTTGCAGGTCGAGGAAGTCGATGACTTCTTCGACCTTCTCTCTCGCCTCGATCTCGGCTGCGCGGGTTGCTGCGCTGAAAAACATCTCACTCCACAAACCCGTTTTGCGGTGGGTGTGCCGACCGATCAACAGGTTTTGCAGCACGGTGGCGTGCTCGAACAACTCGATGTTCTGGAAGGTGCGCGCAATGCCCAGCCCGGCGATGTTGTGCGCAGGCTGGTCGGTCAGGCGCAGCGTGCCCTTGGGGCCTGCGTAGTCGATCACGCCCGTGGTGGGGGTGTAGATGCGGCTGATCAGATTGAAGACCGTGGTCTTGCCTGCGCCGTTGGGGCCGATCAGGGTGAACACTTCGCCGCGCTTGACGTCGAAACTGACGTTGTTGACGGCCAGTACACCGCCAAAGCGGACACTCAGGTTTTGAGCCGAAAGGAGGATGTCGTCGTTCATTTGAGGCGGTCCGACTTCTGGAAGGATTTCTGACGTTTGAACAGGCCACGGCGGTAAAACGGAAACAGCTGGAACCAGGTGCGCACCTTGAGCCAGCGGCCGTACAAACCCATGGGCTCAAACAACACAAAGGCGATCAGCACGATGCCGTAGACCGTGCCTTGCAGCCCGGTCGCACCGCCAATGGCGGCCGGCAAGAAGTCCTTGCCCATGGCAATCAGCTGCGGCATGACGATCAGGAAGATCGCACCCAAAAACGCGCCGTGCACCGAGCCCAGACCACCAATCACCACCATCAACAGCAAGTCAATCGACTGGATGATGTTGAACTGGTCGGGCGAGAGGAATTGGATCTTGTGCGCATACAAGGCACCGCCAATGCCGGCCAACGCCGCCGACAGGGCAAACGACAGGGTTTTGTAGCGGGCCAGATGGATGCCCATGCTTTGCGCCGAAATTTCAGAATCCCGGATCGCCACAAAAGCCCGCCCGGTGGACGAACGCAGCAAGTTGAGGATGGCCAGCGTGGCCCCCACCGCCACCACCAGACACAGGAAATAAAACGCTTCGGTGCTGTCCAGCGTCCAGCCCATCATGGCGGGCGGGTTGACGCTCAGGCCGGCGTTGCCACCGGTCATGTGCTCCCAACGGGCGATGCCTTCTTCGACGATGAAGCCAAACGACAAGGTGGCCATGCCCAGGTAAATACCTTTCACGCGCAGTGCGGGCAAACCCACCACCACACCGGCGATGGCCGAGAACAAACCGGCACACACCAGCGCCAGCGGAAACGGTACACCGGCATTGACCATGACGGCCTCGGTGTAAGCCCCCACGCCCAAAAAGGCCGCATGCCCCATGGAAAACAAACCGGTGAAGCCAGCCAGCAGCATCAGGCCCAGGCCCACCACCGCGTAGATCAGCACAAAGGTCAATTGCGCCAACCAGTACTCGGCCACCACCCAGGGGGCAGTGATCAGGAACAGCGCCAGCAAGCTGTACCAGAAGACATGGCCGCCATGCTTGGCCAGCGTGATGTCCTGGTTGTATTGGGTTTTGAAAATGAATCGCATGCGAAGGCCTCAGACTTTCTTGCGCAGTTTTTCGCCGAACAAGCCATTGGGCTTAAGCACCAACATCAGCAAGACCACGATGTAGGGGGCGATGTCCTTAAAGCCTTCAGGCAGATAGAAACCAGACAGCGACTCCACGATGCCGATCACCAGCCCACCAACGATGGCCCCGGGCAAACTGCCGAAGCCACCAACCACCGCTGCAGGAAAGGCTTTCAGGCCAATGAAGCCCATGTTGGCGTGCACAAAAGTGATGGGCGCCAACAGCAAACCGGCCACCGCCGCGACACCGGCGGCCAGCCCCCAGACCAGGCCATTGAGGCTTTGCACCGGAATGCCCATGTAATAGGCGGCCAACTGGTTTTGCGACGCCGCCTGCATGGCGATGCCCAGCTTGCTGTACTTGAACATGGCAAACAGGCCCAGACACAAGAGCGTGGTCGCGGCGATCACCACCAGCTGCTCAGCCGCCACCACGAGCGCACCCATCTGCAACACCTGTCCGGCATAAGGCACCGGCATGGTGTGGGTGTCGGTCCCCACATCGGGGATCATGGTGATCAGGCCGCGCAAGACATAGCCGACGCCGATGGTGAGCATGACAATCGAAAAAGCAGGCTGACCCAGGATAGGACGGATGACCAGGCGTTCCAACAGAACACCGAACACCCCCATGGCCACAATGGCGGCGGGTACCGACACCCAAAAGGGGAAGCCCAGCCAGGTCATGGCGGCCAGGCCAGCGAAGGCACCCACCATCATCAGGTCGCCCTGGGCAAAGCTCACCGTTTCGGTGGCCTTGTAAATCAGCACGAAACCCAGGGCAATGAGTCCATAGATACAGCCCTGGGCCACGCCGCTGATGAGCAGTTGCAGCACTTGCACGCTTGTCTCCTTTTTTTATTTCTGTCGTCCTGCATCAGCCCGGATGGAAACGGTGTTCATGCGCCGGCCATTTGCGAACGGTCGTTCGATTATGTCGGTCTTTCACGAGACAAGCCCTAGGGGTTGTTCCCCATCGACAGGCACATGCAAGGCATCGAGACCGGTGCATGCATGGGCACCGAGGTCAGCACAGATGATCTCGGGCAGGCACAAAAAAAGCCCCCGAAGGGGCTCGTGGCCGCAGGCGCAGAAGCCTTCGTCAGACGCGCTCGATGATCAGCGCAATGCCCTGCCCCACGCCGATGCACATGGTGCACAGCGCGTAGCGGCCAGCGGTTTGCTGCAAGCGGTTGATGGCGGTGGTGGCCAGGCGCGCACCCGAGGCACCCAGCGGGTGCCCCAAAGCAATGGCACCCCCCCAGGCGTTCACACGCGCGTCGTCATCTTTCAGACCCAGCATGCGCAGCACCGCCAGGCCCTGTGCGGCAAAGGCTTCGTTCAGTTCGATCACGTCCATGTGGTCGATGGTCAAGCCGGTCTGGGCCAGCACCTTGAGCGTGGCCGGAGCGGGGCCAATGCCCATGACACGCGGTGCCACACCGGCCGTGGCCATACCCACGATGCGGGCTTTGGGCGTCAGGCCGTTTTTAGCGGCCGTGGCTTCATCGGCCAGCAGCAGCGCGCAAGCGCCATCGTTCACGCCCGAGGCATTGCCAGCGGTCACAGTGCCGTCCGGGCGCACCACACCCTTGAGCTTGGCCAGCGCTTCCAGGCTGGTTTCGCGCGGGTGTTCGTCGGTGTCCACCAGCACCGCATCGCCCTTTTTCTGGGGGATGCTGACACCGACAATTTCACGGGCCAGGTGCCCTGCTTTGATCGCGGCCACAGCGCGCAGCTGGCTGTTGTAGGCCATCAGGTCTTGCGCTTCGCGCTCGATCTTGTAATCGGTGGCCACGTTCTCAGCGGTCTCGGGCATCGAATCGACGCCGTACTGCGCCTTCATCAGCTTGTTCACAAAACGCCAGCCGATGGTGGTGTCGTACACCGCGTTGTTGCGGCTGAAGGCGCTTTCGGCCTTGGGCATGACAAACGGGGCGCGGCTCATGCTCTCCACCCCGCCGGCGATCATCAAGCCGGCTTCACCGGCCTTGATGGCGCGCGCTGCGGTGCCGATGGCATCCAGACCCGAGCCGCACAGGCGGTTGATGGTGGCACCGGGCACTTCGATCGGCAGGCCTGCCAGCAAGCTGCTCATGTGGGCCACGTTGCGGTTGTCTTCACCGGCCTGGTTGGCGCAACCGTACAGCACGTCGGTCACAGCGGCCCAGTCCACATTCGGATTGCGAGCCATCAGGGCACGCAGGGGCACAGCGCCCAAGTCGTCGGTGCGCACGCTGGACAAGGCACCACCGTAACGACCAAAGGGCGTGCGGATCGCGTCGCAAATGTAGGCTTGGTTCATATGGATTGTCTCGTAAGGATGTGATTTGTGCATTATATTGCTCACCCCAAGGGGCGGGCCATTGCATTTTAGGGTTGTTGACGCGCATCCCTCCTGTGCAGAGTTCCTGGTGTCAATCCGCAAGGCGGGACGGCGGCGCTGACCGAGCTCATAGGCGCTTCGCTTTGCCAAATCGCCCGACCAGCGCCGCCGTCCCACCTTGCTCGGACATTGGTTTGCTTGCTTTCACTGCAACGTTGAAAAACCGCCATGCGATCGGTCAGAGTCTGAGGCCGGGCGATTTGAAGAACCACCATGTGATGGGTCAGGGTCTGGGGCCGGGGCGATTTGGCAAAGCGAAGAGCCTATGAGCCCCGGCCCCAGACCCCGACCCATCACTGCCGCAACCGACCCGGCCTCTCATTCCCCAAGGACCTCAAGCACCTGCCCCATCACAGCCACAGCCAACCACAAACCCCGCACGATTGAACGACAATCCACACCATGCTGATTCAACCCTCACAAGCCGATGTTCGGCGCTTTTTTTGCGGCGTTTACGCCAAGGCAAAAACCACTGCCCCGCTGGAACCCATGGAAATGCTGGTCAGCCAATGGATCGACGAGCACCCCGAATACCATGCCGAGCTGGCCGACGTCGATGCGGCCCTGGCCAGCATGCACCAAGCCGACCCCAATCGGGAAAACCCCTTCCTGCACTTGTCGATGCACCTGTCCATCAGCGAACAATGCAGCATCGACCAACCCCGGGGCATCCGCCAAGCTGTGGAATTGCTCACGCACAAACTCAACTCGTTGCACGACGCGCACCACCAGGCCATGGCGTGTCTGGGGCGCATGGTCCACGAAAGCCAGCGCTCGGGACGCATGCCCGATGGCGAGGCCTACATCGCCTGCGTGCAACGCCACGCCACAAAAGACTGATTCAGTCCCCGGCGTGCCGCTGACACGCCCCCACGCACATCAGCCCGCCATGCGAGTCTGGATGTGCGCCAGAATGTCCGCAACGGCGACTTTGGTGGCTTCGGTATCGCGGCGGTGCTGGTATTCGACCAGCCCCTCCTTGAGGCCTTTGTCGCCGATGGTGATGCGGTGCGGCACACCAATCAATTCCCAGTCGGCAAACATGGCACCGGGGCGCTCGCCACGGTCGTCCAACATCACGTCCACACCCGCAGCCAACAAAGCGGCGTAGATGCGTTCGGCCTCGACCTTGACGGCCTCGCTGCGGTCCATGCCGATGGGGCAAACCACGGCAGTGAAAGGCGCGATCGCATCGGGCCAGATGATGCCGCGCTCGTCGTGGTTTTGCTCAATGGCGGCGGCGGGCAACCGGGTGATGCCGATGCCGTAGCAACCCATTTCCAGAAACTGCGGCTTGCCCGTTTCGTCCAGGAACGTGGCGTTCATGGCCTTGGAGTATTTGGTGCCCAGGTAGAACACATGGCCCACTTCAATGCCGCGCTCGATCGCCAGTGTGCCCTGCCCGTCGGGCGACGCATCGCCGGCGACCACATTGCGGATGTCGGCCACCAGGGCGGGTTCGGGCAGATCACGGCCCCAGTTCACGCCGGTGATGTGAAAGTCCACTTCGTTGGCGCCGCAGATCCAGTCGGCCATCACGGCCACGTCACGGTCGGCCACAAGGTGCACGGGCTTTTTCAGGTTCAGTGGGCCGAGGTAGCCTGGCTTGCAGCCAAAGTGCTCTTCGATTTCGCCCAAGGTGGCAAAGCGAAAGCCCCCTTCCATGCCAGGCAGTTTGCCCACTTTGACTTCGTTCATGTCGTGGTCGCCGCGCAGCAGCAAGAGCCAGACTTTGGACGTGACGATCTCGCCGTGTTCATTCAACACATCGGTGGCCAGCACCAGCGACTTGACGGTGGTGGACAGCGGCACATTGAGCAAGGCCGCCACGTCTTCGCAGGTGCTCTTGCCGGGCGTGGCCGTCTTCGTCAACGCTTGCGCGGCCGCGCCGCGTGGCTGGCTGGGCGCCAGGGCTTCGGCTTTTTCCATGTTGGCGGCGTAGTTGCTGGTGGGGCAATAAACGATGGCGTCTTCACCTGTGGCGGCGATCACCTGGAACTCTTCGGACAGGTCACCACCGATGGCGCCGCTGTCTGCGGCCACAGCGCGGTAGGTCAGGCCAAAGCGGTCAAAAATCTTGCGGTAAGCCGCGGCCATCACCTGGTAGCTGGCCTTGGCGCTGACCATGTCGCGGTCAAAGCTGTAGGCATCTTTCATGGTGAACTCACGTCCACGCATCAGGCCAAAACGGGGGCGACGTTCGTCGCGGAATTTGGTCTGAATTTGGTAAAAGTTCTTGGGCAACTGTTTGTAGCTGCGCACTTCTTGGCGCACCACGTCGGTCACGACCTCTTCGCTGGTCGGCTGGATGACAAAGTCACGGCCATGGCGGTCTTTGATACGCAAGAGTTCAGGACCCATTTTGTCAAAGCGGTCGGTTTCTTGCCACAGCTCGGCGGGCTGCACCACGGGCATGGTCATCTCAATGGCACCCGCGCGGTTCATCTCTTCGCGCACGATGGCCTCGACCTTGCGGATCACACGCAAACCCATGGGCATGTAGTTGTAAATGCCGGCGCCCAGCTTCTTGATCAGGCCCGCCCGCGTCATCAATTTGTGGCTAACCACCTCGGCATCGGCAGGCGCTTCTTTGAGTGTGGAAATGAGAAATTGGGAGGCTTTCATCGCAGTGGGCAATCAAATCGGGAAGATCGGGGAAACATCCAAGAACCAACACCTGTGCGGCGTGCATAATGGACACAATTTAAAAATTTGGGGTTGATTATGCTTGACCGTGAAGGCTTTAGGCCCAACGTCGGCATCATTCTGCTCAACCAGAGAAACCAGGTTTTCTGGGGCAAACGCATTCGCACCCACAGCTGGCAGTTTCCGCAGGGTGGCATTGACCGGGGTGAAAGCCCTGAACAGGCCATGTTCCGCGAACTGCACGAAGAGGTGGGGCTCCACCCGGAGCATGTGCGCATTGTGGCCCGGACCCGTGACTGGTTGCGCTATGAAGTGCCAGACCGCTTTATCCGCAGGGATGCGCGCGGTTTTTACAAAGGCCAGAAACAAATCTGGTTCCTGCTGCAGATGGTGACGCACGACCACCACCTGAATCTGCGCGCCACCGACCACCCGGAGTTTGACGCCTGGCGTTGGAACGACTATTGGGTGCCGCTCGATGTGGTCGTGGAATTCAAACGCGGCGTTTATGAAATGGCGCTGACCGAACTCGCACGCTTCTTGCCACGCAACGACCGACAAAACCGCTATTTGCGTGGCGGCAATCGCGGCCCACGCGAAGGCACAGAGTCTGAGAACGGGCCGATGGACATGCAGCAGCCCGCGCACATGGAATTGCCGCCGGGGGCCAGCTTCGATCCGAACCCGCAAGGCTGATGCACAGGCCCCTGCTGGGTCAGGGGCCAGCGCTTTCAGCGGGTCAGGATCAGGTTGTCGCGGTGCACCATCTCGGGTTCGGCGGTGTAGCCCAACAAGGTTTCGTACTCGTGCGAGGGCTTGCGGCACAGCAAGCGGGCCTCGGCACTGGCGTAATTGGCCAGGCCACGGGCAATTTCAGTCCCCTGCTCATCACGCACGGCGATCACATCGCCACGTGAAAAATCACCCGCCACACCGGTCATGCCAATGGGCAACAGGCTCTTGCCTTCGGTCAGCACCTTGTGAGCCGCTCCGGCGTCCACCGTCACAGAACCGCGCAATTGCAGATGGTCGGCCATCCATTGCTTGCGGGCTTGTTGTTTGGCCGTCTGCGCGACCAGCAACGTCCCCATGTTGTCACCCTGGCTCAGGCGCAGCAGCGCATCGGGCTCACGCCCCCAGGCGATCACGGTAGAAGCGCCCGACCCCGCCGCCCGTTTGGCCGCCAGGATTTTGGTGATCATGCCGCCCTTGCCCAGGCTGGAGCCCGCGCCACCGGCCATGGCCTCCAGCGTGGGATCGCCCGCGCGGGCCTCATGCACAAACGTGGCGGAGGCATCTTTGCGCGGATCCGCGGTGTACAGGCCTTTTTGATCGGTCAGGATGACCAGCAAATCGGCCTCGATCAAATTGGCCACCAAGGCACCCAAGGTGTCGTTGTCCCCAAATTTGATCTCGTCGTTGACCACGGTGTCGTTTTCGTTGATGACCGGCAACACGCGGTGCTGCAACAAGGTCAGCAAAGTGGAGCGTGCATTGAGGTAACGCTCCCGATCGGCCAGGTCCGCATGCGTGAGCAACACCTGGGCACTGCCCATGCCGTTTTCGCGCAGCTTGGTTTCGTACATTTGCGCCAAACCCATCTGGCCCACGGCCGCCGCCGCTTGCAGGGCAGGCACTTCACTGGGTCGGGTGGTCCAGCCCAGGCGCTTCATGCCCTCGGCAATCGCGCCACTGGACACCATCACCACCTCTTTGCCCTGGGCACTGAGCAAGGCCATCTGACGGCACCATTCGCCGATGGCGCCTTCGTCCAGCCCTCGGCCTTCGTTGGTCACGAGGCTGGAGCCCACTTTGACAACAATGCGGCGGGCGTCACGCAAAAGAGTGGAAACGGCGGGAGTGGTCATGCGCGAAGAGGTACTTTGGCTTTTGAACAGCAGCGCGCGACAGCAGCGCCGCTCAGCGCGTTATTCAGAATCAGAAGGCAGCGCCTTGAACCGTGGATCGTCGGCATCGGGCTCTTGCGGCTTGTCCTGCTCCTTGAAGCGGGGATCGATGTCCACCACACCTTGTTCAATGATCTGCTGGGCACGGATGTGCTTGTAGATCTCTTTGATCAACGGCTCGCAGCCTTCACGGGTCAAGGCCGAGATCTGGAAAACCGGGCCTTTGTAGCGCATGCGCTTGATGAAGTCCTTGACACGGGCTTCGCGCTCTTCTGCAGGCACCATGTCCAGCTTGTTGAGCACCAGCCAACGCGGCTTGTTGTACAAGCCCGGGTCGTATTTTTTGAGCTCGGCCACGATGGCCTTGGCCTGCTGCACCGGATCAACGTTCTCGTCAAACGGCGCAAAGTCGACCACATGCAGCAACAAACGGGTGCGCTGCAAATGGCGCAAGAACAAGTGGCCCAGACCAGCGCCCTCCGAAGCCCCTTCGATCAGGCCCGGCACATCGGCCACCACAAAGCTTTGTTCAGGGCCCACACGCACCACCCCCAAATTGGGGTGCAAGGTGGTGAAGGGGTAATCGGCGATTTTGGGGCGGGCGTTGGAGACAGCCGCAATGAAAGTGGACTTGCCCGCATTGGGCATGCCCAGCAGACCCACATCGGCCAGCACTTTCAATTCAAGCTTGAGCTCTTTCTTTTCACCGAGCCAGCCCGGTGTTTTCTGACGCGGGGCGCGGTTGATCGCGCTCTTGAAGCGCATGTTGCCAAAACCACCGTCACCGCCTTTGGCGATCATGATGGTTTCGCCCGGCACCAGCAATTCATAAAGCACCTCGCCCGTTTCGGCGTCGGTGATGATGGTGCCCACCGGCATTTTGAGTGTGACGTCGTCGCCTGCAGCGCCGAACATGTCAGAGCCCATGCCGTGCTGGCCACGCTTGGCCTCATGGCGGCGCGAGTAGCGGTAATCGACCAAGGTGTTCAGGTTGATGTCGGCAAAGGCGAACACATGCCCGCCACGCCCGCCATCGCCGCCATTGGGGCCACCGAATTCTTTGTACTTTTCATGCCGGAACGAGACGCAGCCGTTCCCGCCGTCACCTGCGGCGATGTCAATATAGGCTTCGTCAACGAACTTCATGAGATTTCCAGTGTAGCTTGGGGCCCACCTTCAAATACGGGCAGGCCAAAATGCGAAAAGCCCCGGCTTGCGGGGCTCCTCTTCGCCATGGACGGGACGGGCTTAAACAGCCGGTGTCACGTTGACCATGTGCTTGCTGAGCTCACCTTTGGTGGAGAACGACACGTGGCCGTCCACCAGGGCAAACAAAGTGTGGTCTTTGCCGATACCGACATTGCTGCCGGCATGGAACTTGGTACCACGTTGACGAACGATGATCGAGCCAGCGCTGATCAGTTCACCACCGAAAGCCTTGACACCCAGCATCTTTGGCTTGGAATCACGACCGTTGCGCGTAGAGCCGCCGCCTTTTTTCTGTGCCATGACCTATTCTCCTCAGGCAGTGATCGCGCCGATTTGCAGTTCGGTGAACTGCTGGCGGTGACCCTGACGTTTCTGATAGTGCTTACGACGGCGCATCTTGAAGATGTGCACTTTGTCGTGCTTGCCATGCGCCAACACTGTGGCTGTGACTGTGGCGCCGGACACCAGGGGCGTGCCGATCTTGAGTTCAGCGCCGGTACCGACGGCCAAAACTTGATCAATCACGATTTCCTGGCCAACGTCCGCAGCAATCTGTTCTACTTTAATTTTTTCGCCAGCGACAACACGATACTGTTTGCCACCGGTTTTTATGACCGCGTACATAAATGACCTCTTTGAATGGAAGTTTCCAAGGGCTGATCCCCAAGGAACCCGAGATTTTAGCACGGTCCAGACCGTTTTGGCAATGGCCATCGGCCAACGCACACTGTAAGACAGGTCCACCCCACGCGATCCCTATAATGTGTGTGCATTCAAAATGCCGTTTCCTCCCCCTTCCCGCCTCGGTCTGACCGAGTCACCCAGCCGGATATTCCAAGTTGTCTGCCTCCGAACACCACATTGCCACTGTTCTTGAACTGGTCGCCCCCGACATGGCTGAAGTCGATCGGGTGATTGCGCAGCGGCTGGATTCAGGCGTCCCCTTGGTGGGCGAAGTGGCGCGCTACATCATCTCGGCCGGAGGCAAGCGACTTCGTCCGGTCCTGTTGCTGCTGGCTTGCGGCGCCCTGGGGTTTACCGGCGCCCAACGCCACAACCTGGCAGCCGTGGTCGAATTCATCCACACCGCCACCTTGCTGCACGACGATGTGGTGGACGAATCGACCCTGCGTCGCGGCAAGCCCACCGCCAACGAAAACTTTGGCAACCCTGCCAGCGTGCTGGTGGGTGACTTCTTGTACTCGCGCGCCTTCCAGATGATGGTGGACGCCGAAAGCATGCGGGTCATGCACATACTGGCCGAGGCGACCAACGTGATCGCGGAAGGCGAAGTCCTGCAGCTGATGAACATGCACGACGCCTCTCTCGACGAAGAAGGCTATTTGCGGGTGATTCGATCCAAAACAGCCAAATTGTTTGAAGCCAGCGCCCGACTGGGGGCCATTCTGGCGGGCAGCCCTGCGGCCATTGAAACCGCCTGCGCTGACTACGGTCAGGCCCTGGGCACGGCTTTTCAGGTGATCGACGATGTGCTGGACTACGACGGCAATGCCGCCGAAATGGGCAAAAACCTGGGCGACGACCTGCGCGAGGGCAAAGCCACCCTGCCTTTGATTTTGGCCATGCAACGCGGCAACGAAGCCCAAAGCCAAACCGTGCGCGAAGCCATTGAAACGGGCAATGTCGCCCGCCTGGCAGAGATTGTGGCCATCGTGCGCGACACAGGTGCCCTGGAAGCCACGCGTCAAGCCGCCGCATCGGAAGCCCAGCGCGCCATCGATGCCGCCATGCAACTGCCCGACAATGCGCACCGCCAAGCCATGGTGTTGCTGGCGTCTCAATTGCTCACCCGCAGAACCTGACGGTTTTTCGCGCCAATGAGGCCACTCTCTGCTTCAGCGCAATACAGTGGTGCACATCTGAGCCATGATCTGCAAAAACCCATTCGATTGCGCGCCATGAAACTGCCCCAACCCCTCGCCGCTGCCCTGATCAGTCTGTCCTGCCTGTTGTGCCTTGGCGCACAGGCCAGCACCAAATGGGAAGCCGTCATGCTGAACGACCAAGGCTTGTTCTACATCGATCCCAAATCCATCACCGAAGAAGATGGTCGCAAAACGGTGTGGAGCGCGCTGGATTACAAAAAGACCCAAAGCACAGGCGACGGCAAGCCTTACTTGTCCATCCACTCGCAAATCCAACTCAATTGCAAGCTGAAAATGGCCCGGGTCTTGCACTTGACGTACTACACCGGGCCGATGCTCACCGGTCAAACCGTGAGTCGGCAGGGGATGCTGCACGAATGGCTTGACATCGACCCCTCTTCACCCATTCAAAAAATCGCCCGACGTGTTTGCTGAGCGGCATCTCGCACGGCGGGCCCTTCGCGCGCAAACCCCACGACCGACTGGCCACACCACGGCCATGGCGGTTCATTCGGTCACCAAACGGCAGGGCTCTTTGATTTTTTGCGCCTGCCTTTTGTCTTCGCAATAGCGCATGGCGCGCCGCGCACCCTCTGCGGCCATTTTGATGTGCACAGAGCATTGCAAAGTCATCTTATCCATGTCGCTGTGGTTGTCAAAAGCAGCGGCGCAACGGCTGTTGGCCGTCATCTCCGGCTTGGTTTGACGCCAAACCATTTTGAGGCCTTCGGGCAGGTCCCGGACGCCCACCGTGGGATACGCATCGGCCGCCATCAAGGGCACAGCACAGGCCCACAAAACCACTGTCAAACACCAATTTTTCATACGCAAGCTGGCTGGCATTTCTGTCCTTTTGATGAAAACCACCCGAGATGCCCTGGGTCCATCGCCCCTCAATGGGCGGCATCCCGCAGGCGGATCACCTCTTCACGCAAATCATGCGCCCAAACGCGGCGGTTGCGGCCGTCGGCCTGTTGCAACGCACCGAAATGAACCACCGCCATGATCTTGGGGGCGCTCAGTGTGCGCCACAGGGAGCCCAGCAAGGTGTCGTCCCCAATGTAGCAAGGCGCAAAGCTCGGCTTGCCACTTTCGGCCTCCACGAACTGGATCGACATGGGCTGCACAGGGGTCTGGGCCTGGATCGCGGATTGGATCAGGTTGGCATGAAAGGGCAGCAAGTCGCGCCCATCGCTGGTGGTGCCTTCGGGAAAGACAGCCACCACATCGCCGTCTTCCATGGCCTGCGCCATGTCCTTGACCATGCGCAGCGCATCCTTGCGGTTGCTGCGTTCAATGTAGAGCGTGCCCGCGCCCGTGGCCAGCGTGCCCACCATGGGCCAGTCACGGACGTCGGACTTGGAGACAAAGCGGCAATGCCGCGCCGCATGGATGATCGAAATGTCCAGCCATGAAATGTGGTTGGACACGATGAGGGCCGGGCCATTGTGCACAGGCTGCCCCAGCACCTTGAGGTGAATGTCCCACAAGGCCAGCAATTGCAATGCCCAGGCCTGCACGCGCATGTCGCGTTGCTCGGGCCCCAACTGGGGGAAGCGGACGTAAACCGCCCACATGCCCATGAGCACATGCCACAGGCCGCGCAGCAGTTTCCAGAGGGCCCGCAAGGAGGTCATGCCCGGCCATCCTCGGATTGGTGCCGGGCATACATGGCTTGCCCATCCTGCAGGCCAGGGGCCATTTCAAGCCTCAAATGCCACATGCCCGCCCACCACCGTGGCCAGCACACGGCCAGGCAACTCGTAGCCGGAAAACGGGGTGCTCTTGCCCTGACTGCGCAAAGACGCTTCGGTCACGGGCCAATGGCCAAGGTCTGACAGCACGCACACATCGGCCACGCCACCCACCGCCAGATGCCCCACCGATGCTTGCAAAGTGCCCAGCGCGGCGCCCAATACGCGGGCCGGTTCAGACGTGATGCGCGCCAGGACTTGCGCCAAAGGCAGGCCTGCGTCCTGGCCCCATTTGAGCGCCAGACTCCACAGCAGCTCCATGCCGGTGGCACCGGGCTCGGCTTCGGCAAAGGGCAAGGCCTTGGCGTCGGCATCGACCGGGGTGTGGTCAGACACCAGTGCGTCGAGCGTGCCGTCGGACAGGCCTGCACGCAAGGCATCGCGGTCACGCTGCTGGCGCAGCACCGGCGTCAGTCGCGCGCGGCTGTCAAAGTACCCCATATCGGCATCGGTCAGGTGCAGCGAGTTGATGCTCACATCGGCGGTGACCGGCAGGCCTTCGGCCTTGGCCTGGCGCACCAGTTCCACGCCCTGGGCGCTGCTGATCCGGCACAGGTGCACGCGGGCACGGGTGCTGCGCACCAGCTCAAAAATGGTGTGCAGGGCGATGGTTTCGGCGGCCACCGACACACCGGACAAACCCATGCGCGTGGCCAGCGGGCCACTGGCGGCCACGCCTTTGCCCAGGTGCAGCTCTTGCGGGCGCAACCAGACGGTGAAACCAAAGGTGCTGGCGTATTGCAAGGCACGCTGCAGCACCTGGGTGCTGGGAATCGGCACTTCGGCCTGCGAAAAGCCCACACAACCCGCGGCTGTGAGCTGGCCCATCTCGGTCAGCACCTCACCCCGGAGTCCCAAAGTGAGCGCACCCAAAGGCAATACGCGGGCCTGGTGCAGCTTTTCGGCGCGGTAACGCAGCATCTCAACCAGGCCAGGTTCATCCAGCACCGGGTCGGTATCGGGTGGGCACACCAGGCTGGTCACGCCCCCGGCCACCGCTGCGGCCATTTCGCTGTCCAGCATGCCCGCGTGCTCCTGACCGGGCTCGCACAAGCGGGCCGCCAGGTCCACCAGGCCGGGTGCCACGATGGCGCCTTGGGCGTTGATGACACGGTCGGGCGCAAAGTCGGCCGGGGCCTGGCCCATGGCCAGGATTCGGCCGGCGGCAATGGCGACATCGGCTGTTTGGTCAAAGCCGCTGGCGGGGTCGATGACGCGGCCGTTTTGAATGAGGAGTTTCATCTTTGTTTCCCTTAGGCCTCGTTGCCCGCGACGATGCTCATCACGGCCATGCGCACAGCGATGCCGAAGGTCACCTGCGGCAAGATGACGCTTTGCTGGCCGTCCACCACGGCGGAGTCGATCTCCACGCCCCGGTTGATCGGGCCGGGGTGCATGACGATGGCATCGGGCTTGGCCAGTTGCAGTTTTTCTGGCGTGAGGCCAAAGCTTTCAAAGTATTCCTGGCTCGAGGGCAACAGTGCGCCGCTCATGCGCTCGTTTTGCAGGCGCAGCATGATCACCACGTCGCAGCCCTTGATGCCTTCTTCCAGGTTGTTGAACACGCGCACGCCCATTTGCGCCATGTCGGCGGGCACCAGCGTTTTGGGGCCGACCACACGCACCTCGGCGCAACCCAAGGTGGTGAGCGCGTGGATGTCCGAGCGCGCCACCCGCGAGTGCAGCACATCGCCCACGATGGCCACGGTGAGGTTGGTGAAATCTTTCTTGTAGTGCCGGATGGTGTACATGTCCAGCAGACCCTGGGTGGGGTGCGCGTGGCGGCCATCACCGGCATTGACCACATGCACATGCGGGGCGACATGCTGTGCAATCAAATACGGCGCACCCGATTCGCTGTGGCGCACCACAAAAATATCCGCCGCCATGGCGCTCAGGTTGGCAATCGTGTCCAGCAGCGACTCGCCCTTGCTGGCCGAGCTGCGCGCGATGTCCAGCGTGTACACGTCCGCCGACAAACGGGTGGCCGCGATGTCAAAGGTGGTGCGGGTGCGGGTGCTGTTTTCAAAAAACAGGTTGAACACGCTTTTGCCACGCAAGAGCGGCACCTTTTTGACTTCGCGGTCGTTCACGCTGACGAAGTTGGCCGCCGTGTCCAGGATGTGCGTCAGGATGTCCCTGGACAGGCCTTCGGTGGACAGCAGGTGGATCAGTTCGCCGTTTTTGTTGAGTTGGGGGTTGTTGCGTTTGTAGAGCATGGTGTCCTCGCCTGGTTCAGGCCTTTTTCTCCACTTCAAAACTGAAAACGCCGTCCGCATCGCGGGCCAGCGCCAGCGATTGCGCCTCGGGCAACACCACGCGGGCGGCGGCAAAGTCGGCTTGCACCGGCAGCTGGCGCCCCCCCCGGTCCACCAGCACAGCCAGCTGCACATGGGCCGGGCGGCCGTAGTCAAAAATCTCGTTCAGCACGGCACGGATCGTCCGCCCGGTGTACAGCACATCGTCCAGCACCAGAATGTCAGCGCCATCCACCTCAAAAGGCAGGCTCGTCTGGCCACCGGCCGACAGGCCGCGCTGGGCAAAGTCGTCGCGGTGCATGACCGACGAGACACGGCCTGACTCACCAGCCAGGCCCAAATCGCGTTGCAGGCGCTCGGCCAGCCAGGCACCACCCGAGGTGATGCCCACCAGTCGGGTATCGGCCTGGCACAAACTGCGCACACCGCGCAGCAATTCCAGATACAAGGCCTCGGCATTGAGGGCAAGGGCGCTCATGGCAGGCTCCTTAAAAATTGGTCAAGAATGATGGCCGCCGCCGCCGCATCGGCATCTTTGGCGCCATAGGAATGGGCTTCGGTCGTGGTGTAACGCTCGTCCACCTCGTACACGGCCAGGCCAAAGCGGCCGCGCAACTGGCGACCGAACTTGCGCGCGCGCAGGGTGTTTTCGTGTTCCCCGCCATCGGGGTGGGTGGGCACACCGATCACCAACGCATCGGGCTGCCATTCTTTGATGCGTTTGGCGATGTGCTCAAACCGGGCATCGCCCTCGGCGGCGATGGTGCCTTGCGGCGTGGCTGACTTCATCAGGCGGTTGCCCACGGCCACGCCGGTGCGTTTCAGGCCGTAGTCAAACGCCAAAAAAGTCTGCAAGTGGTTGGGAACGGTGTTGTCAGGTGCCGCGCTCATGCGTGCCCCGCTTCTGGCGAGAGCATCCAGCTTTTGAGGCCCAGCAAGTCCAGGGCGCGGTCGTAGCGCTCGGCCATGGGCACCTCAAAAATCACATCGGCTGAAGCTGGCACGGTAAGCCAAGTGTTTTCACCCAACTCGGATTCGAGTTGGCCTTCACCCCAGGATGCGTAGCCCAACGTGACCAACACGCGGCGCGGGCCCGCGCCTGAAGACAAGGCTTCCAGCACGTCGCGAGAGGTGGTCATCTCCAGCCCCCCCGGCACGGTAAGGGTCGAGGCGTAAACGGAGGCCCCCAATTTGTCGGTCTTCTCCGTCACCACGGGGTCGTGCAGCACAAAACCACGCTCAGTCTGCACAGGCCCCCCTTGCGACACCAGGTTTTGCATCAGGTCTTCACGCAGCAAGGGCAAATCCACCTTGTCAAACAGCAGGCGCATGCTGATGTCGGCAGGCTTGTTGATGATCAGGCCCATCGCCCCGTGCGCACTGTGCTCACACAGATAGACCACGCTGCGGGCAAAAGTCTCGTCCTCCAACCCGGGCATGGCAATCAGAAAATGGTGCTTGAGGTCAATAGAGGCACAATCGGTCATGCCCCGATTTTAGCGGCCTGGCCCCTTGCGGATTGACCTGATCACGCCCCCATGGATCCAACCCGGCAAACCCTGATGGAAACCCCTTTTTCTTGTGGCCTCGTCTGGCTGCGACGCGACCTGCGCGTGCATGACCATGCGGCACTGCACCAAGCCCTGAAGCATTGCCAGCGCGTGCATGTGGTCTTTGTGCTGGACACCGAGATCCTGGATGCCCTGCCCCCCGCCGACCGCCGGGTGGAATTCATCCGCGAATCGTTGGTCGAAGTGGACGCCCAGCTGCGCCAACTGGCCGGTCACCCCCAGGCAGGGCTGATCGTGCGCCACGGCGTGGCCAAGGACAAAATCGTCAAACTGGCCCAGCACCTGCAAGCCCAGGCCGTGTTTGCGAACCACGACGACGAACCCCTGGCACTGGCGCGCGACATCCAGGTGCGCGGCCACCTGGCCGACCACGGCATCTTGCTGCACACCTTCAAGGACCATGTGGTTTTTGAGCGCAACGAAGTGTTGACGCAAACAGCCAAGCCCTTCAGCGTGTTCACGCCCTACAAAAACGCCTGGCTGAAAAAAGTCAGCCCCCAAGACCTGCAAGCCCACCCGGTGGCTACTTTGGCCTCGCGTCTGGCACCGCGGCCTGATGACTTGGCCAAGCCGGTGCCCTCGCTGCAAGACATCGGCTTTGAACCCACCAACCTCAAAGCCCTGAAAATTCCGACCGGACCATCGGGCGCACAGGCTTTGCTGCAAGACTTTTTGACCCGCATCGACCAGTACGACAACACGCGCAATTTCCCGGCCGTCAAAGGCCCCAGCTATTTGAGCGTGCATTTGCGCTTTGGCACGGTGTCCATCCGCGAACTGGCCCGAGAGGCCCATGGCCGCATGCTGGCGGGCAGCCCAGGGGCAAGTGTGTGGCTGTCCGAACTGATCTGGCGCGACTTTTATGTGCAGGTTCTGCACAACTTTGCGCATGTGGGCCATGGCCAGAGCTTCAAACCCGAGTACGACGCCATCCACTGGGAACACGGCCCGCACGCCCACAAATTGTTTGACGCCTGGTGCCAGGCCCGCACGGGTTACCCGCTGGTGGACGCGGCCATGCGCCAGCTCAACCAAACCGGCTACATGCACAACCGCCTGCGCATGGTGGTGGCGAGCTTTTTGGTGAAGGATTTGGGCATCGACTGGCGCTGGGGTGAAAAGTACTTCGCCACCCACCTGAACGACTATGACCTGTCGGCCAACAACGGCGGCTGGCAATGGGCCAGCTCCAGCGGCTGCGATGCGCAGCCCTACTTTCGCATCTTCAACCCGGTCAGCCAAAGCGAAAAATTTGACCCCGAGGGCAAATTCATTCACCGCTACCTGCCCGAACTGGCGGCGTTGCCCACACCTGCGCTGCATGCACCCTGGCTGGCCAGGCCGCTGGAGTTGCAGGCCAGCGGTGTCGTGATTGGAAAAACCTATCCGGCACCCATGGTGGACCACGCCGAAGCCCGCGAAAAAACGCTGGCCCGGTACGCCGTGGTCAAGAAAAAAGCCGCCTGATTCAGGGCGGCTTGTCCGTTGATACCAGGACCCAAAATCGGCGGCTTCAGCAGTTACTGTGAAAAAACAGCCTTCGGCCGCAGGGGCGGCCTCCTACAAAAACCTGAACCATGTGGGAGCGCGCCCCTGCGCGCGAATGCCCACGTCACCTGCAGCGTCGGGGCTGAGGCCACCGACCTACAAGGGGAGCAAAGTGGCGATCAGATCGCCACCATCTCAAAGTCTTCTTTGCGGGCCGCGCATTCGGGGCAGGTCCAGTTCATGGGCACATCTTCCCATTTGGTGCCCGGCGCAATGCCGTGCTCGGGGTCGCCCTCGGCCTCATCGTAAATCCAGCCGCAAATCAGGCACATCCAGGTTTTGTGTTCCATCACAGTGTCGCAATCAAAGAGTCGAATAGAATGATTTCATTGTATCGGGCCCTGTCAAGTGCCCGGCTGAAGACCTTCTGAAGCCCACTGCAATTCGCCTGTCATGACCGATCACAACCCCGAATCCCCCCCTGAATCCGACCTCCTCAGCGAAGAGGAAGAATCTGCCGGTCTGGCCTGTGTCCTGTCGTTCAACGCCAACGACCCCAGCGGGGCGGGTGGCCTGACCTGTGACGCCACCGCCATGGCCTCGGTCGGCGCGCATTGCATGCCCGTCTGTACCGGTGCCTATGTGCGTGACACCAGCAGCATCACCGACTTTTACCCCCTGGACGAAGAGGCTGTGCACGACCAAGCCCGTGCCGTGGCCGAAGACGTGCCGGTGCAAGTCATCAAGGTCGGCTTCGTTGGCACACCCGAAAACCTGGCGGTCATCGCTCAACTGTCTGACGACTACGACGGTGTGCCCGTGGTGGCCTACATGCCCAATTTGTCCTGGTGGGAAGAAGACAAGATCGACGCTTATCTGGACGCCTTTCGCGAACTGCTGCTGCCGCAAACCAGCGTGCTGGTCGGCCACCACAGCACCTTGCGCCGCTGGCTGTTGCCCGAGTGGACCGGTGAACGCAACCCCGGCCCGCGTGACCTCGCCAAGGCGGCTGCGGAACTGGGCGTGCCGTTCACGCTGGTGACCGGTCTGCCGCTGCCCGAGCAGCACGTGGACAACGCACTGGCTTCACCCGAAACCGTGATGGTGCACGAAAAATTCGAGCGCATCGAAGCCGTTTTTGCCGGCGCTGGCGACACCCTCACAGCGGCTCTGGCCGCTTTGCTGGCCACCGGCATGGACCTGCCCGAAGCCACCAGCGAGGCCCTGCACTACCTCGACCGCTGCCTGGACGAAGGCTTTCGCCCCGGCATGGGCCAGGTCATTCCAGACCGCCTGTTTTGGGCCTTACCTGACGGCGAAGAGGCCGATGACGACGAAGAAGGCCCGGAAGTGCACCCCGGCGCAGACTACTTTGAAGTGCCCTTCAACGAAACCAAACACTGATTGAACTTTGAGACCCGACATGACCGACCGCAACCAGCAACTGTTTGACCGCGCCGCCCAAGTGATTCCCGGCGGCGTCAATTCGCCCGTGCGCGCTTTTCGCGCCGTGGGGGGCACCCCCCGCTTTGTGCAGCGTGCCCAGGGCGCCTATTTCTGGGACGCCAACGGCCAGCAATACACCGACTACATCGGCTCCTGGGGGCCGATGATTTTGGGTCACGGCCACCCCGCCGTGCTCGAAGCCGTGCAAAAAGCGGCGTTGGACGGTTTCTCGTTCGGGGCCCCAACCGAGCGAGAAATCGAGTTGGCCGAAGAAATCCTGAAACATGTGCCGTCCATGGAGATGGTGCGTCTGGTCAGCTCAGGCACCGAAGCAGGCATGAGCGCGCTGCGCCTGGCGCGCGGTGCCACGGGCCGCAACAAGTTCATCAAATTTGAAGGCTGCTACCACGGCCATGCCGACGCCCTGCTGGTCAAAGCCGGTTCGGGCCTGGCCACCTTTGGCAACCCCACCAGTGCCGGCGTGCCACCCGAAGTGGTGCGCGACACCTTGGTGCTGGAATACAACAACATCACCGCCCTGGAAGAAGCCTTTGCCTTGCATGGCAAAGAACTGGCCTGCGTGATGATCGAACCCATCGCCGGCAACATGAACTTTGTGCGCGCCAGCGTGCCGTTCATGCAGCGTTGCCGCGAGCTGTGCACCGAACACGGTGCGCTGTTTGTGTTTGACGAAGTCATGACCGGTTTCCGCGTGGCGCTGGGCTCGGCCCAAAGCGTTTATGCCCAACTCATTCCGGGCTTCAAGCCCGACCTCACGGTGCTGGGCAAGGTGATCGGCGGCGGCATGCCGCTGGCCGCCTTTGGCGGTCCGCGCGAGATCATGCGCCAGCTGGCACCCACCGGCCCGGTGTACCAGGCGGGCACGCTCAGCGGCAATCCGGTGGCCACGGCTTGCGGCCTGGCCACTTTGAAAGAAATCGCCAAGCCCGGCTTCTGGGACGCTTTGAGCGCCCGCACCCAAAGCCTGGTCGATGGCCTCCAAGGCGCAGCGGCCAGCGCGGGCGTCCCCTTCAGCGCCGATTGCCAAGGCGGCATGTTTGGTTTCTTCTTGCTGCCCGAACTGCCGCAAAACTACGCCAAGGTCATGACCAGCGACAGCCCCAAGTTCAACAAGCTGTTCCACGGCCTGCTGGACGGTGGCGTCTACATTGCGCCCGCTTTGTACGAAGCCGGTTTTGTCAGCGCTGCGCACACCGAAGCCGACATCGCCGAGACCGTGCGGGTGGCAGCTGACGTGTTCAAAACCCTTTGAGCTGCGCCATGAAACGCCTGGCTTGTGGGGTCTGCGCCGGACTGGCCAGCTTGAGCGCACCAGCCCATGCCGAATTCGATCCCAACCGCCTGTGGCTCAACGCCGGGTTTTACTCGGCGCACTTTGACACCGACAAAGGCTTGCGCAACGCCAACCCGGGGCTGGGTTTGGAATACCCACTGGACGACCGCTGGAGCGTCACCGCCGGGCGCTTCATCAACAGCAACAACGCCCACTCCAACTACATCGGGGCTTACTACCAGCCCTGGCGCATGGGTCCGGTGAAACTCGGCGTGGTCGGCGGGGCCTTCAACGGTTACCCCCAGGCGTTCAACGGCGGCTGGTTTCCAGCGGTCATCCCGACCGCCAGCCTTGAAAACGGCCACTGGGGGCTGAATGTGGCATGGGTCCCTCCCTTGAAAGACCGCCTGTATGGCGCGTTGAGCTTTCAGCTCAAGTTCCGGTTTCAAGACTGAGCGCGATCACCCCTGACACCAAACCGGCGATAATTCGCCCCTGCATTCACGTCCGGACCGGGCGCTTGCCCTGACCCCTAGGACTCCCCCATGAAAAAGAATTTCCCCCTGCAAGCCGAAGGCAAGCACCCTGACCGCGTGCTCGAAGCCGTCAAGCACGACATCCGCAAATACTTCAAGCGCGAACGCAACCGCGCCGTGCCCAAAGACGTGGATTTTTGGGACTTTGACTGCCAAGTGGGCCTGAGCGCTGACACCGCCGAAGTGGTGCGCGTGAGCGGCGTGATCGAAGCCGTGGACGCTGCGGCCAAAGCGGGCGCAACATCCGTGTACGTGGAGATTTTGAGCAAGCACGGTGTGCGCGTGCTCAAGGCGCAAGACCAAGGCGGTGGTGAAGACCACTTTGACGACCTGCCACACGACTGATTCGCGTCTGAGTCAATTTGCGCAGACCCCATGGGCCTGCGCCGATGACGTCACTTGGGCAAATGGGCCGCCGCTGCTGCAGCCCGCAATTTGTCTTTCTTGCTCAGCCGCGAACCCTTGATGCCCCCGTTGCCAGGCGATGGTTCTGGCGGGGTTTCGGTTGGCTCAAAGCCTGGAATTTGCTCCAAAGCGAGTTCCAGGCTTTCGCGTTTCTGGATCAGCTGCCAGTGCGCCAGCGCAGCGGCGGTGACAAAGCTCACGGCATCCCCATGCGCACCGGCGCGGCCCGTGCGGCCAATGCGGTGGGTGTAGTCGGTGGCCGAGCGCGGCAGGTCGTAGTTGACCACCACGGGCAGCATGGCGATGTCGATGCCGCGCGAGGCCAAGTCGGTGGTGACCACCACGTCCCAGCGGCCTGCCTTGAATTCATTCAAAACGTCTTGCCGGGCGCCCTGGCTCATCTCGCCATGGAAGGGCGTGGCAAACACGCCCGCTTTGTAGAGCTTGTTCGCCACATGCTCGCAGGCGTAGCGCGTGGCCACAAACACCAGCACCTGCTTCCAGCCGTTTTCCTTGATCAGGTGGCGCAGCAAGGCGGTGCGGCTTTTCTCATCCACGGCAATGGCCCGCTGGGTGATGTCGGGCTTGTGACCTTCAAAGGCTTCCACGGTGATGCGCACCGGGTCACGCAACAGACTGTTGGCCAAAGCCTCCACTTCGGGCGCAAAAGTGGCCGAGAACAACAAGGTCTGGCGCTTGGCCGGCAGCAACGCCAGCACGCGCTGCAACTCATCGGCAAAGCCCAGATCCAGCAGGCGGTCCGCTTCGTCCAACACCAGGTGCTGCACATCGGCCAAGCGCAAGGCGTTGTGGTCAACCAGGTCCAGCAACCGGCCCGGCGTCGCCACCACCACATCGGCACCCCCGCGCAACTGCATCATCTGCGGGTTGATCGAGACACCGCCGAAAACCACCGACACCTTGAGCGCCTGCGGCAACTGGTGCGCCAGGTTGGCCAGCACATCGCCCACTTGCACCGCCAGTTCGCGCGTGGGCACCAGCACCAGCGTGCGCACTGGTCGGCGAAAGTTGGTCTGGCGCGGGGCTGCCAGCAGGTGCTGGAGCAAGGGCAAAGCAAAGGCCAGCGTCTTGCCCGAGCCGGTGGGCGCGGTGGCCCACACGTCGGCCGGCTGCAGGACTGCGGGAATGGCTTCGGCCTGGATGGGTGTGGGGGCATACAAGCCCATGTCAGCCACGGCGCGCTGCAGGGGGGAGGTCAAGCCCAGTTCAGAGAAGTTCAAACGGCAAGCGTCCTGGTTGGATGAGCGAACTCAAAGTAGACCGGGGATCGTACCCGAAACCCCTGGCAAGGCGGTGCAGAGTTCAGGGCCAGGCAGGCTGCGTGATCTGACCAATGTCTTGCCAGCCCCACACCTGCAAACCTTCTCGCGCATAAGACTGGAGGCCACCGTACACCATTGAGCGCTGGATGCTTTCGCTGCCAGCGAACATCTGCCATTTTTTCAGGCTGTCCATCCCATCGGCAGCGAAGGTGCTGCCAGATTTAACTTCCGGGACCTGCAGGCCTTGGGCCCTTTCGATCGGAGCATGACCTACTTAGCCCACCGCGCCCCACAAGACGCAGACAGACCATCAAGGTACGTTGCAAACTCAGAGTTCTGAGCATTTGTGAAACTGAACATGGCGCACCTTCAGGTTGGGAATGTAGATCTGCGTCGCCCCACCAGGCAGGAACTTGGAGCGTGAGCTGGCGTCCTCATTGCTCGCATCGCGAAGACTTGCTTTTCCCGCAGCCAGCCGAGGCATCGCGGCAAATCCCCCGAACCATCCATAAACGGATTCGGCCAATTGAATTTTCATTAGAAACTCAAGAGTGCTCCAATTTTCACTAATCGCCGACGTCAACCTGGCCCATTCCCGAATACCACCATTCAGATTCGCCATCTTCAGGCGCGCCTCCAAGCCGGCATCATGTTGATAAGGGTCTACCATTGACCACCAAGGGCTGACCTCAGAGTCCGGCCCCTGAGGCTGTCCGGTTAAATCTTTATAACGATTGAACTTATAAAGCCAGGTGAGCGCCGGCACGAGGCATTTGCTGGGCGTTTGGAACTTCTGCTGGAAAGCATCCTTGACTCTAGTGCCCGTTGTACTGTCTGTGACAATGTCTCCAACTGCATCCCAAGTAAGTTCAGAATTAAGTGCCATGGACAATTCTCCTCTTCTGGATTTGGTGGTGGTTTTAAATATTTAAATCGCATCGTGGTGGACTTGGAAGTAGTGAATCGGTCGATGGGTAGGTCGCGAATTCAGGACGCGTCAATTGGTACACCACACACTGCGGTGGGCGTTGAGGTAGGTGCGTGGCTCCATGCTTGAGAACATGAGCAACTGCAGGATGTAGCCTGGGATGACCAATGAAAACATGGCGTGTGCCGCTCGCGTGGGGTTGGTTTCCGGCCCCAACTGTCCGTGCGCGTGCAGTCTTCGAGCGAGCACGCTGAAGGACTGGATCAGCGCATTGAAATGCTTGTCCACGCACTCTTTCACCAGAGGGTCTACCATGGCGGCCGACCATGCATGCAAGCTCATGGCTCTGCCTGGCCCCAGAGAAATTTGGCGCACCAGTTCCAGCAGCATCAACATCACTTCGTCGCGGCTGTGTTCATGCGCGATTTCCACAACGGCCTCAACCCGCTTGTGAAAAGTGCCCAGGTTTTGATCGATGATGGCCAAAAGGATGTCCCTTTTGGTCTTGAAATACACGAACAGCCCACCATTGGAAATGCCGGCAGCCACCAAGATGTCTTTGATGGTCGCGCCCTCATATCCCCGCTCGGAAAACACTTGCCGCGCAGTGTCCATGATGAACTTGCGCTTTTCGTCATACACCAGCTTGTTGATTTTTGGCATGAAAACTCCTGGCAAGCGCTGAATCAAACCGGTCATCACGCCAACTTCTGTGCGTGCGTTTTGCCACCACGGCCTGACTGTGAAATGCCAAGTCAGCGTGGATTGACGAGGCAGCTCCCTGGACTCTTGACTGCCCACGCGGGAGTACAAAGACGCCGATAAAGAATCTTAGCCATGCTACCAGTGGCGTGCACCCATCAAAAAAGAGTGCAAACAATTTGAGCAGAAATTCATTTCGTTTTTGTCATGCTTAATTGCTAATCAATTTAATTTCTAATAATTTTTGATGGGCAACTTCTTAAAAAAAATTAGCTATCACTCTTTTTTCAAGTGACGATCACACCTTCATTTGTGCCTGCGCGCTTTAGACTCAGCCTCGATTTCAGCCCCACTTCCGTCTGAAAAAAGTCAGGGTTTTATGCTGCTTTGCTTGTATCGCCTGCTCACTTTCTTGGCGCTTCCCGCTCAAGGGCGACGATCAGCCCATGGGCTTATCGGTATAAGCGCTTTGCTTGCATTGACAGCTGCGGCGCAGACTTCGGGTCTTGTGCCCACACCCACCGTGATACCGCGCTCTGAGGAATTGGCGGCGCCACACCCTGCGGTGATCCGCACTCAACCACCCGAGCGCCCACAAGCGCCTGCAGAACTGAGCAAACCCGAAGAGGACGAACGCCTGGACATCGCAGGCTTCCAACTGCCGGCCGATGCGCCGGCCGCTTTGCGCGCCACCCTGCCCTCACTCACAACGCGCTTCACCGGCCAAGACCGCGGTTTTGAAGACATGGCCGGCGCAGCAGCCGAAGTGACGCGTTGGGTGCAACGCGAACTGGGCTGGTATTTGGGCTACGCCTATGTGCCAGTGCAAGAACCCGCCAGCACCGAGCAGGGCCAAGTGATTCAACTGGCGTTGCTGGAGGGGCGCTTGGACCGCATCACGCTCGAATGGGATGACACGATCCCCGTAGAGCGAGAAATGGTCGAGGCTTATCTGGCACGGCTCGTCCCTGGCGACATCCTGAGGGTGCGAGACGTCGAGCGCGTCGTGTTACTGGTCAACGATCTGCGGGGCTTGACGGCGCAGTTCGAGGTGCGCTCGGGCAGCACCCCTGGCACCGCCGAATTGGTGGTGACTGCGCGCGCCGAACAGCGCTGGAATTTGAAGACCGAGGCCGACGTGAACGGCTCGCGCTACCTGGGTGCGACGCGTCTGAGTGCACTGGGTCAGTGGAACAGCCCACTGGGCAAAGGCGACGGACTGACGGCCAATGTCCTGAGCTCCAGCACTGGCGGCTTGCGCTTCGCATTGCTGGGCTACACATCGCCTTTTGGTGCCGACGGATTCAAGGGCAATTTGTCGGTATCGAGCGTCAAATATGCGCTTGATGAACAGCTGTTCCCTCTCAAACTGACTGGCGACGCCATCACGTTCAATGCCAATGCACTGTATCCCTGGGTTCGCTCACGCAACCTCAATGCTTTTGTGATCGCCGCGCTGGAAGACAAGCGCTACGAAGACCGCAACATCGTCAGTGCCACGCGCAAACGCGTGAACACCATCTCCATCGGCAGCACCGGGGATTTTCGTGACAGCGTGTTGGGTGGTGGCGTCAACACCTACGACATCTCGGTGGCCGCCGGGCGCGTGAACTATCCCGACGGTCGCCCCAGCGCGTTGACGGATGCACCCAGCTTTGTCAAAACCAGCGCGGGCATGACGCGGCTGCAAAACATCGTCACCGGGCGCTTGCTGGGGTATGCCGCAGTGCGTGGGCAGTGGAGCAAAAAAAACCTGGACACCACCGAGCAATTTCGCATCGGCGGACCTGACGGCGTGCGCGGCTTCGCCCCTGGCGAAGGCACGGGTGACGCGGGCGTGGTCGGCAGCCTGGAGCTGCGCGTGCTCTTGCCTGAGGCCTGGCTGGGCCGCGTGGCGCGAGAAATGGTGGCCAGCGTTTTCTATGACGCAGGCTATATCCGCTACCGCAACCAACCTGCGGTCGGCTCCACCACCCCTCTGAATGAAACCTTCACGGCCGCAGGCATCGGCCTGGCCTGGGTTCGCCCGGGTTCATGGTCTTGGCGCTTGACCTTGGCCAAACCACTCAGCGGTGAGCCACGAAGCGACACCCGCGTGCGTGATCCGCGCTTGTATTCCCAGCTCAGCATCTTCTTTAACTGATCGCGCGTGGAACTCAATAAATGAACCGAATCCACCGAAAAATCTGGAGCCGTCGCCTCGGCGCTTGCGTGGTCGTGGCCGAATCCGCCCGCAGCCAGGGCAAAGGCACAGGCGCGGTTTGTGGCACGTTGCTGAGCGCCGTGCTGCTCGGCTTGACCTTGGGTATCGGCTCGGCACTGGCCGGGCCGACGGGTGGCAATGTGGTCACCGGCAGTGGCAGCATCGGCCAGTCAGGCGTCGTGACAACCGTCACTCAAAGCAGCCCCCGCCTGGGCATCAACTGGCAAAACTTCAGCATCCAGGCGGGAGAGACCGTCAAATTCATCCAACCCAACGCGGCCTCCATTGCGCTCAACCAGGTCGTGGGAGACAACCCCTCCCACATCCTGGGCAACCTGCAAGCCAATGGCAACGTCTGGTTGATCAACCCCCGGGGCATTGTGTTTGGCGCAGGCTCGCAAGTGAATGTGGGCGGCTTGGTCGCATCCACGTTGGAACTGCGTGAAGGAGCGCAAGGCGGCCGTCTGGTTTTGGGCCTGGGCAGCAAAGGCGCTGCGGCGCTGAGCGCCAACGGCCAGATCAACGCCACCAGCGGCGCTGTCGTGCTGGCCGCACCCCAGCTGTCGCTGGGCACCGAGGCCCATATACAAGCCAGTCGCATCGCATTGGCAGCGGCCACCGAGGTGCTGGTCGATGTGGAAGGCGACGGCTTGATGCTGTTCAAGGTCAGCAACGACAGCACACTGGAAACCCGCTTGTCGGTGCTGGGCACCGCCGTCGCGACGGGCGGTGGCAGCATCGAAGCCCGTGCGGCCGCACGCTCTGGCTTTGCCGACACGGTGCTGAACATGCAAGGCGTTTTGCGCGCGCGCAGCCTGGCCACACGCCAAGGGCGCATCGTCGTTGACGGCGGCCCAGAGGGCACCACACGCATCGCAGGCACGCTGGACGTCAGCGCACAAGAGGCCAGCGAAAAAGGCGGCCAGGTGCAGGTATTGGGGCAACACATCCAGCTGGACAGCGGCACACACATCGACGCCACAGGGCCGGCCGGAGGCGGTGACATATTGGTCGGTGGCGACTGGCAAGGCACCGGCCCACTGCCACAAGCCACCAGCGTCAGCATGAACGCGGATGCACGCATCGATGCCAGTGCCACGCGCCAGGGCGACGGCGGCAAAGTGGTGCTGTGGAGCGATGTGCACAAGGCCGATGGCCAAACCACGGCGCACGGCAGCATCCGCGCACGCGGCGGCGCGCAGGGTGGTGATGGGGGGCGGATCGAGACTTCGGGCGCGCATTTGAACATCGACGGCATTTCGGTCAATGCCGGTGCCGCAGCAGGTGGCAATGGCCTGTGGCTGATCGACCCCTATGACTACACCATCAATGCAACAGCCGCAGGCCTTATCGCCACAACGCTGAACACCAACACGGATGTCGAGGTGACCACCGCCAGCGATGCGGCAGGCTACGGAAGCAACGGCAACAGCAGCAGCACCGGGAACATCACCGTCAGCTCAGGCATCACTGCAAGTGGCAGTGGCAACTTGTCACTTATTGCCGATGGCGGTGTTGTGGTCAACGCTGCCATTGCCATCGGTGGCGATGTTTTCATCACCGCCAGAGCGACGACGACGACGCCACAGGGGCTGTCTGGCAACGGCAACATCACACTCTCACTGGGAAAGGGCCTGACGGTCACACAGACTGGCGTCAGCAACTACGGAGGTGTCATTTCCGGCACCAGCGCTACGTTCACCAAAGCCGGCACCGGCACCCTCACGCTTTCTGGCGCCAACAGCTACACCGGTGCCACCACCATCAGCGGCGGCACTCTGGCGCTCAGCAGCACCGGCACGATTGCCGACAGCTCCGGCGTGGCCAACAGCGGCAATTTCAGCATCGCTGCCGCCAAGACCATCGACTCGATGACCGGCAGCGGCACAACCGCTCTGGACAGTTTCACCCTCACCATCGGCGACGCCAGCAACACCGACGCCACCTACAGCGGCATCATCAGCGGCACCGGTGGCCTCACCAAAGCGGGCAGTGGCACCCTCACGCTTTCTGGCGTCAACACCTACACCGGTGCCACCACCATCAGCGGAGGCACCCTGGCGCTCAGCAGCACCGGCACGATTGCCGACAGCTCCGGCGTGGCCAACAGCGGCAATTTCAGCATCGCTGCCGCCAAGACCATCGACTCGATGACCGGCAGCGGCACAACCGCTCTGGACAGTTTCACCCTCACCATCGGCGACGCCAGCAACACCGACGCCACCTACAGCGGCATCATCAGCGGCACCGGTGGCCTCACCAAAGCGGGCAGTGGCACCCTCACGCTTTCTGGCGTCAACACCTACACCGGTGCCACCACCATCAGCGGCGGCACTCTGGCGCTCAGCAGCACCGGCACGATTGCCGACAGCTCCGGCGTGGCCAACAGCG